>Ga0193726_1001052_pt1 | contig 23712 bp, 19 predicted proteins | sample H2c1metaG_FD_144928 | JGI IMG/M metagenome (GOLD analysis project Ga0193726, IMG submission 144928) | Soil microbial communities from a riparian zone of the East river system, Colorado, United States - H2c1 | ecosystem: Environmental > Terrestrial > Soil > Riparian zone | place: USA: East River...
ATACAAACACAGGTCTGCCTGCGCAGCCTGTCCTACGTGGACCAGTACAAATAGGAGAATCACGATGAAAGCCCTGAAAACGCCATTGCGACGCGAGGCCGGCATCGCCCTGCTCACCACCATTCTGTTGATGCTGCTGATGTCCAGCCTGCTCATCGGGTTCGTGTTGCTCATCACCGAAGGGCAGAAGATGAGCGGCATGAACAACGACTATAGTCGCGCGTTCTATGCATCCGAAGCGGGCATGGAAAAAATCACCGCCGACCTGGGCACGCTCTTTAACAAAAACTATGCGCCGACGGCGGCGCAGCTCGCGGCCATTTCGGCGCAGCCGCCACAGTTGACGGGCATCAACTACACACAATTTGACGGCACCTCCGGATACCAGTTGGATTATCCGGGAGCGCCTGGGCCGCCGGTCGCCAACGTTACGCAAATCAAATCCGGCACTTCGCCATATCAGGGCATGACCGCGCTGGCGACACCTTATACGTTGACCGTGACCGCCCGTACGCAACAGGGCACCGAAGTGAAACTGCAGCGCACGACGCAAACGGTGGGCATCCCCATGTTCCAGTTCGGCGTTTTCTGCGACGGCGACTGCAGCTTCTTCCCTGGTCCGGACTTTAACTTTGGTGGCCGCACGCACACTAACGGAAACTTGTTTCTGGCTGCTGGCGGCACGCTGACGATGTCTGACAAAGTTACCGTCGTGAATGACGTCGTGCGCACAAATCTTTCGAATGGCTACCCCACCACCACCGGTTCCTACGGCGGCACCATCAGCGTAACCACCGGCAACGGTGGATTCCGCGCCCTGGGCTACAACGAAGGCAGCCTGGTAGGCACGCTCGGTTCTGCGGCCAACACCAACTGGCCCGCGATTTCGCAGGGCTATTACAACAGCAACATCGTGAACGGCGCGAAGCCCCTGAACCTCGGTATCGTAACCCTGGGCACCGGCACCAAGCCCATCGACATCATTCGCCGGCCACCGCCCGCGGAAGCCACCGTGGTTACTCAGCAGCGTTACATGGCCCAGGCCAGCGTTCAGATTCTGTTATCAGACAAGCCGCAGGACATCATGAACATGCCCTGCATTGATCCCGGGACGCAACCCTTTGACCTCAGCAAATTGGCGCAGACCTATGCCACGTTACAAGCTTCGGCCGATCCGCAAATCACCATTCTCCGCGGCGCACTGGGCGCGAATCTCGTACCCTTGGCCACCTCGGGAGCCGTCTCTGCTGCGACCTATACGCCTTCGTCCTCGGTAGCTCCGGCGGGTGACGGGTATTGGACCACGCCGAACTCGCCCATCATTCCAGGCTTTTTGAAAATTGAAATCCAGACTTCTCAGGGATCGCCTTGCGGCAACTGGCAGGACGTGACACTTGCAGTTCTCGGTTTGGGTTACGTGGGCAAGAACATCAATCCCGTCGCCGTGGTGCCGGACATCAGTCTGCCGTTATTGCCTGCCGCGCAGCAAGTTTCGCAGGCCGCGGTAGCATGCCCCGAGCCCTTTCCCAATGCGATTATTCGGCTTGAGCGCATCCGCGATAATCCGGGCAACGGCGTTGCGAACACTTGCGGTTTTGCAGGCGGGAACTTCGCCATCGCTCCCCTCATCAAGGGCAGTGACTTCTGGCCCAACGCGCTGTTCGACACGCGTGAAGGTGCCATCCGTGACGTTTCTCCTGGCGGCAACATCGGCGCTCCAGCCATTAATTACAATCAAATGGTTACTCCGGGCGGCGTCATGCAGTACGTTGAGGTGGATGCCGGCAACATCGCCAGGTGGTTGGCACCAGGAGGCGCAGGACACGCTTCGTTTGATCCTCTGACGGCGCCCAACGACTACACCGTGTACGTGTCTGATCGTCGCGGTAACTGGGTCAATGGCGCGGCACTACCCGGACCGTGGCCCCCGCTGTCTTTCACCCAGAATGAAACCGGTGAATACGGATTCACAGATTTCATCAACAGTCCCGTCGCCTCGGGTTGCCCGAACAAGGGCGTCGAGCCGGCCGAAGACCTGGATGCCAATGGCATCTTGTTTGTCTATGGCCAGGATCCCGGACATACCCTTCAAGTTTCAAATCCGGTGGCCCCTCCGTTCGGAGCCGGTTGGAATGGCGGTTACAACCCGTTGCCGGGCGTACAAAACATGGGCACGACTACCTCCGGAGCAGGCGCGAACGTTTTTGCTCCCTACCCGGGCTGCAACATAACCAATAACCCTTCGGGCCTCGCTCTGTGGCCTTTTGCTTACATCATCCACGCCAACGAAGCGCGTCAAAACCCCACCTTCTTCTTCCGCCGCGCCGTCAAGATTGTGAACGGCAGCGTGCTGCTCACCGGAGCCTGCCCCGGCAACGCTGCCGGCGTGGTAATCAATTGCGGGTTGACCTTTGCGTCCGAAAATCCCGTTTATCTCCAGGGCGATTTCAACGCTAACTCGGCGGGAAATAACTGGAATGACCCTCACGTGGGAACCTCCATCGTGGCTGACGCCGTAACGCTGTTGTCGAACAATTGGAATGATGTCAATTCCTTCTCCACTCCGTTCAGTACCGCCAACCGCAACGCCTCCAGCACCTGGTACCGCGTGGCTATCGTCGCCGGCAAGGGCTTGTCCTTTGCGCAGCCTCCTTACGGCGGCCAGGACTTTGGAACCGATGGCGGAGTCCACAACTTCCTGCGCTACATCGAAAATTGGGGCGGGCAGAGCTTGCACTATAAAGGCTCCATGATCAGCCTGTACAACAATCATCAGGCCATCGGTGTCTTCAAGTGCTGCACCACGGTATACAGCCCGCCGGCCCGCGATTACACCTTTGACGTGGAATTCCTGCAGCCCCAACTGCTGCCGCCGCGAACGCCGTTGTTCCGCGACGTGAACACCACAGGATTTACTCAGCTGCTTCTGCCGCAACAGTAGAAAGCTGAAGCTGTACTAAAGAAGCTGAAAGGCAAGACCAGCGCTGAGTTCCGGCGCTGGTTTTTTTGTTTGTGTCGGGTTGGTGCGCGCTGGCTATCGATCGCGGTGCTACAGCTGTAACGGCTCGCGTTGAGCGATTGCGGCGGCACCGCCAAGCATTTCCCGGTGGATGAGGCCGTTGGTGGCGAGCACGACGGGCCCACCCAGGCGATATGGTTGTCCGAGGAGATCGGTGACTTGGCCACCGGCTTCCTGCACCAGCAGCACGCCGGCGGCGGTGTCCCAGGCTTTCAGGCCAAATTCCCAGAAGCCCTCGAAGCGGCCGCAGGCCACGCTGGCCAGGTCCAGCGCGGCCGAGCCGTCACGCCGGACGCCGTGCGATTGCATGGTGAAATCGCCGTAGTAGCGCAGGTTGGGGCTGTCTTTGCGCTTGTGCGTCGGAAACCCAGTGCAGAGCAAACTGGTGGACAGCGTAGGAATTTTTGAGCACTGGATCGGCTTGCCGTTCAACCTGGCGCCCTCGCCGCGCGCGGCGCTGAAGAGTTCTTCTGAGATAGGGTTATAGACCGCTCCGGCCAGTAAAACGTCGTGCTGGGCCACGGCGATGGAGACGCAAAAACAGGGGTAGCTGTGGGCAAAGTTTGTGGTGCCGTCCAGAGGATCAACGTGCCAACGGTAGCCGGAGCCCGACGCGGTTTCGTGGCCGGTGCCCTCTTCCGCGGCAACGGCGTGATCAGGAAATAATTCCGTGAGGCGGACGACGATGGCGGCTTCCGAACGCTTGTCGGCTTGCGTGACCAGGTCTACTTCGTCGCCTTTGTAGCTGATCTTGGCTGGGCGAGCGAATTCTTCACGCAGGATCTGGCCGGCTTCACGGGCTATGTCAATGGCGGCTTCGAGAAAAGTTTGGGGCATCAGCTTTCGAATGATAACAGGAAGCGCGAATCTTCCGAGACCGCGAAGAATAATTAGGGGTCAAGAATCATTTCAGCCCAGAATCGCGTGCAACGCTTCCCGCAAGTCGGAATGCAGAAACGCATAGCCGTGTTGCTGTAAGACTTTCGGAGCCACGCGCTCGCTGGCCAGCAATGCTCCGTCAGCCATCTCGCCCAGCGCCAGTCGCAACACAAACGCTGGGGCCGCAAAGATGGCTGGCCGATTCAGAACTTCCGCCAGCACTTTCGTAAATTCCACATTGGTTACTGGCGCAGGGGAGACCACGTTGACCGGTCCGCTCAATTTAGGGTCTTCCAGCGTGCGGCTCATGATCTCGACCACGTCCGCAAGAGTGACCCACGAGGTCCACTGTTTTCCTGTGCTCAGCCTCGAACCCAGGCCGAATTTGAATGGCGCCAACATCTGCGGCAGCGCGCCTCCGTGTTTTGCCAGAATGATTCCCAATCGCGCGAGCACCACGCGCACGCCCAGCGCTTCCGCCTTCATGGCCTCCGCTTCCCATTCCTTGGCCAATTCCGCCAGAAACCCTTGCCCAGCCTCACTGCTTTCCGTCAACACTTCGTCGCCACGATTGCCGTAATATCCAATCGCCGAGGCCGAAATCAGCACCCTTGGCCGCGTTTTCATGTGCGCGATGGCGTTGACCACGCCACGAGTCGTCTCGATCCGGCTTGAACTCAGCAACGCTTTTCTTTTCTGTGTCCACCGTCCGCCAGCCACTGGAGCTCCCGCCAGATTGATGATGGCGTGCACTTCATGGCCGCCAGGGCTTGCAGGCAATTGTGGAATCTCCGGGTGGTCAGGCATCCAGGGAATATCGAAAACGCGTTCTGGCGGTGTGTCGCGTTGGGCGCTTCCGTGCCGCAGCAGACGGTAAACGTTGTGTCCCACCTGCGAGAAGGTTTGCGTCAGAGTGGTTCCCAGGAGTCCAGTAGCTCCAGTCATCAAAATATTCATCATGTTCCTGACGAACTGCTAATACAGCGTGGCGGCGGTAGCGACACTGGCCGCTCTGGGGTACGCGGGTTACAATCGTACTGTGACATCTGTTTCTCAAACCATGCGCATTAAGGTGCTTTTCTTCGGACGGCTCAAAGAAATCGCCGGGGTGTCTGAAGAAGCGTTCGAGATGCGTTCGGGCGCGGACATTGAAGCGTTGTTTGCACAATGCGCCACACGCTCTCCACAGCTAAGCCAGTATCGCTCTTCGGTGGTGCCTTCCTGCAATCAGGAGTTTGCTGCATGGGCCACTGCTCTGCATAGTGGAGACGAAGTGGCTTTTCTTCCGCCGGTCAGCGGCGGCTGATTCACTGCATGCCCGCAAACTCCAGCGATATCACCAAGCTTGTGCGCAAGCCGATTGAGCCACAGGCTATTATCGCTCAGGTCCGCGGGGCTGCAGATGGCGCCATCGTGATGTTTGATGGATTCGTCCGCGACCATTCCAAAAATCGCCGAACTCGGTACCTCGAATACGAAGCGTACGAAGCCATGGCGCTTAGGAAAATGCAGGAAATCGCCGCGCACTTACACGGAAATTTTGCGATTGATGGAATCGCCATGGTGCATCGACTGGGCCGCCTGGATATCGGGGAAACCAGCATACTGATTGTGGTGAGCGCCGCTCATCGCGTGGCCGCGTTTGACGCCTGCCGATACGCGATTGACACGCTGAAGCGCACCGTTCCGATCTGGAAGAAAGAATATTTCGAAGACGGTTCGGTGTGGGCCGACGGAGAATTGCCGCCCGTGCCCTCGGCGACACCTTCTGCTGAAGCGGCATCTTAAACACTTGATGCGCATCCGCAAATTACGCGCTTTAAGATCGACCCTTGTTTTGGTGACCGGCATCCTCGCCGTAATCATCGCGACGGAACGGGGCGGAGCGGCCAATTCCGCTGCGCAGAACGATTCTGATCGTCCGCCTTGGGCCAGAAAAACCAAACCGAAAAAACCGACGGCCACATCCACGCCCGCGCCTGCCACGGACCCCAATAAATCTCCGCCGGAACCGGTCAACCTGAACAATCGCGATTCGAATTCAAATGCGGCCGAAACTCAGCAAGGCGGGCGCATTCGCGTGAGCGTCAATCTGGTTAACGTTCTGGTCAGCGTGCTGGACGACAACAATCGTCCCGCTCCCGACCTGCCCGTCGAAGCGTTTCAGGTTTTTGAAGAAGGCGTGAAGCAGAAGATTGAAGTGTTCGAATCGGAGACCAAGCAGCCGGTGGAAATCGTGCTGATGATTGACGCCAGTCTCAGTGCGCACAAGGAGATCAGCTTTGAGCAGGAGGCGGCCGCGCATTTCATCGGACAAGTGCTGCGTTCCGGCGATCACCTGGCGATTTACTCATTTGACGAAACGGTCAGCCAGATTGCCGGGTTTTCCGACAATGTCAGCTCGTTGCAAAGCGCCGTGCGTAAAATTCCCGGGGGCGCCGGCACTTCCATTTACGACGCGCTTCTACTGGGATCGCGGGCGCTGGAACGGCGCGGCGACGATCGCCGGCGTGTGATCATCCTGGTGACCGACGGCGGCGAGACCACCAGCCGCGCCGATTTTGACGCCGCGCGCAAGGCCGCGGTGCGCGCCAACACGCTGCTTTACAGCATCATCGTGCGGCCGGTGAAAAACGAAAGCGGCCGCAACACCGCCGGCGAACACGCCATTGAAACCATCACCGATACCACCGGTGGCGCGATCTTTTTCCCGGACAGTTCTCAGGACCTGTATATTATTTTTGATCGAATCGATCGCGAACTGCGCACGCAATATCGATTGGGTTACTATCCGAATCCGCGCGGGCCGGTGAATTCGTATCGCAGTATTGAAGTGAAAGTCCTCGACAATTACAAGGCGCGCCATCGCAAGACCTACTTGACCGGGCCGCAGTAACATCGCTCGGCACGGAATCCGGCGCAATTTGTTGCTTCGCCCGATGAGGCGGGCCCTCACACCATTCCGAGACACGGCCTGAGATTTTTGCTTTCATTGCACTACTAGCCCTCGCTCATCAAATTCTGCCGGAGCGTCTACTACTTTGCGACCCGGGTTTTTGTAGCCGCCAGGAGCCGCTTGCCTCTCGGCTTCTCGAGCGCGAGAATGTTTGCGCGTATTGCCGTAAAGCTAAATAGAATAACTAGATATATTGCGTCAGACAAAACGTGGATGGCTTGAAAGCCGTCACTTCCTAGTCCCATCTTGGAAGGCATTCCCAAGCTGGACTCCTCGCCGTTGGCCCCGGTTGTAGCTAATCCGTTGCAGGTCAACCCCCCTACCGTATCCATCTCACCGGTGTCGCGAATGCGCTATCGCAGCAGAAACTATCGACCTATTCCTGCTGAAGGCGGACTCGGTTCCATTCTGGAACTGCATTCCCGATTTGAGCGTACTTACGATCTAGCTCCATGCTTAACCTGTTCTTTTTCGACCAAGCATAATTGGCCGTATAGGTGCATCGTCTGCATCGGAAGATTGGGGCTTGGCTGAATAGAGGTCGCAAATTATTTCCATTTTCAAAACTCCGGCAGTCCAGGCAACCGAAGGGGCGCGATGACATGGCGTCGGGGGGATCGCTGGATTTGTGTGCACTCAGAATGTCGAGCTGAAATCGTTGTGGTGACCGCGAGTAAACTGACTGGGGGATGCCATCCGCATTGTTCGTGTGGGAACTTGTTGAAGAAGCTTTACGAAGCGCCCAACTTTACCCGAGTCCGTAGTGAGAAAGCCGCCGTGCTTTCCGGCGATCAGTTTAGCCAAACGCTGCTCATTGGTAGGCCGCGCGGCACTGCGATGGAGGAAGTATCATGAGCCCGGAGACACGATTCTTTCTTCCTTCGGGAACGATAGTCATTGTCGTACTTGCGGTGGTGAGCGTTCTTGTTCTTTATGGACCTCTCCAACAGAGAGACTCCTTGCCAATTGGGCTTGTGTTGATCGGTGCAGTTTCTTGTTCTTTAGCCTTAATTCTCGTGTTTTTCCTCGTGCGACCTAGTAGAGACTGAGCTGCTAGTCCTTCTTCACTGCCTGATGGTCCTGATTATCCTTTCGCCGCTGTGGGTCGTGGGAATTCTGCTGATACTCCCCGAAACCGGCGAGACATATGAGCCCTCGAAAGGTTTGAAATGAGTTCTGGCGGCCTCCCCTTACCGAGTGGCGATCCGCTGGAACTTTCGGGCCTTCGCTCCAGTCTGCCAGTACGTGATATTGCGAAGTGTTTTCACCGCGCTTTGTCGACTTTGAAGATTCGACTAAACGTGCCCTTTGTGATGGCGTCCATTCTCGTCACAACCCTAGGGATCTCATCTGCCGGGACTGCCACTGGACCAGTTTTCGGAACAATTGTCAGTGCTGAACGCGCCAGCATAGGTAGCGGACCTGTGTCGTTGGGTGCCACGGTATTTGGCGGGGATAGACTGCTGACCGATGAAGCTGGCAGCCTTCAGGTTTTGGCCGGCTCCGCGCGGTTGATGCTTTTGAGCGCCAGTATCGCGGTGCTAGCCAAGGAGCAGACTTCTCCAGCGGCCATCTTGACTCGTGGAACCGCGATTTTTTCGACAACCAATTCCAAAGCATTCACTTTGCACGTCGGCAACATGACCATCCGGCCCGAGACCGACCAACCTACGATTGCACAAGTCAGCGTCGTTGGTCCGAAGCAACTGCTGGTTCGGAGCACGCGGGGCTCTTTGACCGTGGCGGTAGATGACGATGTGCGGGTAATACCCGAGAGCATGTCGTATCGCATGGTACTTGATTGGAGTGAAGCAGAACTTGCCGCAGAGCAAGCTTCCATGGGGCCAGTTGAGAGGCCATCAGAAGTAGGCGTGCGAGGCCAGGGACGTCCGCCACTAAAATCCGGACGAAACCGATTCATATGGTATGCGATTGGAGTGGCAGGTATCGCCACGGGAATTTTCATTTGGAAAGCGATGGAAAGCCCTTCCAGCCCCAACTGATTTACGAGTCTATCTTGACGGAGAGTTCTTGAGCGCATGTATCGCCGTCTAGCCTGAGCTTGGTTGCCCGAACCATTGCCGTTCTCGCGGGATGAGCGAATCGCCCCGACCTCGAAGGCTCCGGAGGCCCTACAACGGATGGCGGTTGGCCCGTTGTGCAAAGTTGCGTTATGCCCGCCGCCCACGTCAACTTCAAAGTGCGCACCCGCCGGGGCCGTGAGGCTGGCAGTCTTGGCAGAGCGATTTTGCCGAGGCCTACGTGGGGTGCTGCTCGGCGAATAACTTGGTGATCGCCGATCCGATGGTGAAGCCCCAAACCGGGGCGGGGAAGTTTTTGAACTTTTCCGGGATGACGTACTGGTCGGCTGCGTCCTGCACCGGTATTCCAGCTTTGTACATTTTTTCAGCCTGCTCCGCCAAATCGTCGAAAATATTCGACAACGCCGTGACGCCTTCCTGGCCGCAGATCTGGCCGTGCCCTGGAATAAACAGTGTGTCCTTGTCCCACGAAGAAAAAGTGCGCAGCGTGGCGCGCCATCCCGAAACTGTGCCTTTCTGATCGAAGCAGTAGGGATATGATCCGCTGAATAGCAAGTCGCCGGTATACACGACATTCTGGTCGGGCACGCGCACGATCAGGTCTGTACCCGAATGTCCTGGAAAGCTCTCGATCCGTGCGGTGAGTCCGCCCAGGTCTAAGTTCATGGGCAGCTTTGTCGGATCGACCGGGTGATTCGGCAGCGCCAGAATGTTCGCGTTCACGATCGTGTAGATATTCCCCAGCATCATCGCATCGGACTGGGCGTGCTGCTTCTGCACGTCATTCTTGGCATCCCTTATTCGCGCTTCCATCGCGGCAAGCACCGCCGCCTTTTCCGCACCCTGCATCGCGCTGTAGTTCTCGACGATGCGCCGCGCAACCCCGGAGTGAGCCCAGATGGGCACATTGTTGGCTCCGTAGAATGAATTGCCGGTCGAATGATCGAAGTGATAGTGGGTGTCGAGCGCGGCTTTGACGGGAACCTGGCTGACGCTTCGGAAGGCGTCCATCTGAAAGGCCGCTCCAGCGGGGCTGACAAATCCTTCCACCAGCAGCGCGCTGTCTTTGCCCGCCAGAAAGCCGCCGTTGCACATCGTCTGGATGCCTTTGGAGGTGTCGGAAATCGTGGCGTACAGCCCGTTGCCGACCTTCCTTACCGAGGCGAAGCCCTTGTCCACCACCACGGTCTGCGCCAGCCGGGAATCGGCCTGTAAACTGGCAGCCAGCCCCGGCAAGGGGAAAAGGCTGGCCATGGAATAAAACGCTGCAGCAGAAGTGCTGCCGGAGACGAACGTCCGCCTGGAAAACCGCTTTGAAAAGTCCTGCGAAGCTCTACACATGTTTCCTCCGTCCATCTGCCACAGTCTAAAATAGCCCGCATGGCCGGCGCTCCAGGCCCACGATTTCGGCGCCCGAATTGCATTCCAGGCACGTGCGTTTATCGTTCCTGGTTGCCAGCGCTGGATTTCCCGTAAAATTTACTACATTAGTCCCGGGAACTCTACGAGCCTGTATTTGCCTGGCTGACGAGGGAGATTTTATTAGTATGTTGCGGCTGATTGCTATTTTGGCGCTGACGCTGATGATTACCCCAGTGCTGAATTCCCAGGACCCTTACAGTCCAGACGATAATCCGGTAAATCCGGAAATGCAGCGGCAGGAAATTATCAATCTGGAACGCGAAACCGCGCGCGCCATCTTGCTCAACAACGGAACCTTTTTCCGGCGCGTCTACGCCGATGATTTTGCGGGCACTTTGTCTCACGGCCAGACCGTGGACAAGACCCACTTGATTAACGAAGTGCAAAATGGCGGCGCTCACTACCAGTCCTTCAATGCTTCCGACATTCAGGTGCGCATATTTCGCGAGACCGCGGTGGCCACCTGCTTGTGGACTTCGCGCGGATTCTTTCGCGGCCAGGAAACCGATTCGCAAATGCGCGTGATGCACGTGTACATCAATGGTCCTCGCGGATGGCACGTGGTGGCTGGACAAACCACGCAACTGCCGCCCTACACGGCCCACCCGCTCTAGAAATTTTTCTTTCCAATCTGGCCACAAATCCATCCGATGCGTTGACCCGGAAATGCGCGAGTGCTACGCTCCGGCGACACTGTTGCAAACACATGCGCGCTGTTGACATCATCCGCAAAAAAAGAGATTCCGGTGAAAATTCCCCCGAGGAAATTGCATTTCTCGTTGGGGGGTACACGCGCGCGGAAATTCCCGATTATCAGATGTCCGCCTGGCTCATGTCGGCTTGGATTCGCGGGCTGAGTCGCGCGGAGACGGCGGCGTTGACGGAGGTGATGTTGCACTCCGGCGAGGTGCTGGACCTCTCCGCTTTATCGCCGAAAAAAGTGGACAAGCACTCCACCGGGGGCGTGGGTGACAAGACCTCCTTGATTCTTGCGCCGCTTGTGGCTGCCGGGGGCCTGGTCGTCCCCATGATCAGTGGTCGTGGGCTCGGCCACACCGGCGGGACGCTCGACAAACTTGAAGCCATTCCCGGCTTTAACACCAATTTATCCGTGCCCGATTTTCGCCGCGTGCTCGGCGAATGCGGCATGGCGCTTATCGGGCACACCGCGGAGATCGCTCCCGCCGACAAAAAAATCTACGCTCTGCGCGACGCGACTTCCACGGTGGAAAATGTCGGCCTGATTTGCGCCTCCATCATGAGCAAGAAACTCGCCGAAGGCCTGGATGCTCTGGTCCTCGACGTCAAGACAGGCTCCGGCGCTTTCATGAAAAGGGAAGAAGACGCTGTGCGGCTCGCCGAAGTGATGGTGGGGACGGGAAAGAGCATGGGCAAAAAAATTGTGGCCCTGATCACTGACATGGACCAGCCGCTGGGCCGCGCCGCTGGCCACTCCAACGAGGTGATCGAGTGCATCGACGTGTTGAAGGGTTCTGGCCCGGACGATGTTCGCGAGTTGAGCATTGAACTTTCGGCATGGATGTTTTTTCTGGGCGACAAAACTTCCAGTGTGCAGGACGGCCGCGAGTTCGCCGCGCGACTGATAGCCGGCGGCCAGGCGCTCGAGAAATTCCGCCAGTGCATCCGCTTGCAGGGCGGTGACGAACGCGTCCTCGATGACCACGGCCTCTTGCCGAAGGCCGCCTCCCACCTCCAGGTGATGAGTCCGGCGGCAGGGCACATTTCTTCCACCAACTGCGAAAATCTTGGCACCGCTTTGGCCCTCCTTGGAGGCGGTCGCGAAACCAAGGAAGACCGCATCGATCTTGCAGTCGGCCTCGAATTTCACAAGCGCATCGGCGAATCAGTAGAAAAAGGCGAACCTCTGGCCACAATTCATTACAATAGCGGCGCAAAGCTGGAACAGGTCCAGCGCCTCGTCACCGAAAGCTTTGTGATTTCACGGCAACCAGCCACTGCGCCGAAGTTGGTTCGCCGAATTATCGGCGCGTAGCCACGGAACTTTCAGTACGGAAATGAGCGCCAGCGATGGGACGATTCGTAGGGCTTCTAGGCTTGGCCACCATGTTGGGTCTGGCCTACATTTTTTCCACCGACAGAAAAGCCATCCGCCTGAACACTGTCCTCTGGGGCTTCGGTCTGCAGATGGCCTTTGCCGTGTTTGTGTTGCGCTTTTCCGCGGGCCGCAGGATTTTTGAGTTCGCCGGCTATTACGTTAATCTGCTTTTAAGTTACGCGTTCGTCGGTTCGCAATTTGTTTTCGGCGAATTGGGCATGAAGGATTCTCCGCAGCATTTTATTTTCGCCTTTCAGGTACTCCCCACTATTATTTTTATCGCGGCATTTTTTGCCCTGCTGTATCACATCGGCGTGATGCAGGTGCTCATTCGCGGGGCCGCCTGGCTGATGACTCGCATCATGGGCGCCAGTGGAGCTGAATCGTTGAACGTGGCCGCGAGCATCTTCATGGGACAGACCGAAGCTCCGCTGACCATTCGCCCATTTTTGAATCGCCTCACCAAGTCGGAGTTGATGTGCGTGATGACCAGCGGGATGGCGCATGTTTCCGGCGGAATCATGGCTGCTTACATCGCCTTCGGCATCAAGCCGCAACATTTGCTAGAAGCCGTGATCATGACCGCGCCGGGTACGCTGCTCATGGCCAAGATGCTCGTGCCCGAGACGGAAATTCCCCTCACCGCCGGGCGCGTGGAAATGCCGCCTATGGAAAAAGAAGCAAATTTTCTTGGCGCGATTTCCCGCGGGACCGTGGACGGCCTGCACCTCGCGCTTAATGTTGGCGCGATGCTCATTTCTTTCCTGGCCATGCTCGCGCTGGTAAACGCCCTCATGGGCGGCACCCACAACTGGCTGGCCGCGCATCATGTGGGCTGGTTTCCGTCCAGTTTGCAGGAGGTTTTTGGTTGGGTGTTCGCACCCATCGCTTGGGTGATCGGAATTCCCTGGAAAGATTGCACGCTGATCGGAAATTTATTGGGAACGCGCATGGTGGTCAATGAAGTCGTGGCCTTCCAGCAGTTGGGCGCCATGCAGACGGCCCTCGATCCACGCTCCTTCACCATCGCCACTTTTGCATTGTGCGGCTTCGCGAATTTCAGCTCCATCGGTATTCAGATCGGCGGCATCGGGGCTCTCGCGCCAGAGCAGCGCGGCAATCTTGCCAAACTGGGCATTCGGGCCATGCTGGCCGGTACTATGGCAAATTTGATGTCGGCATCCTTCGTCGGAATTCTCACATGACCGCGAACGAGGACAAGTCCAAACCTAAGCGCGCTCCGCGCAAGACCGTCGCGAAGAAATCTCCCGAGGCGGACGCAGCCGTCGCCCCCGGAGAATTCGAACGCGCCCAAGCCGCCGCGCAATTTATTTTCTCGCGCACCGTGTTGCGTCCGCGCATCGCCCTCGTGCTTGGTTCGGGCCTTGGTTCGTTCGCCGACGATTTCGCGGAGTCCACAAAAATTCCTTACGCGGAGATTCCGTATTTTCCTCAATCCACTGCGATCGGCCACGCCGGACAACTGGTAATCGGCAAGGTAGACGGCCTTGCCGTGGCCGGCATGCAAGGCCGCGTGCATCTCTATGAAGGCTATTCCGCAAGAGAGGTTGCGTTTCCTGTCCGCGTTTTCGCCCGTATGGGTGTCAAAGCTGTGATCTTGACCAACGCCGCTGGCGGAATAAAATTTGTGCAGGGCCGCCTGGTGGTTATTCGCGATCACCTCAATTTGCAGGGCGTAAGCCCGCTGTCGGGGACCAATGACGAGCGCTTTGGCCCACGCTTTCCCGACATGACTTCCGCGTACGACAAGCGCTTCCGCGAAATGACCGTCGGCCAGGGCAACCGCCTGGGAATTGGAATGGATGAAGGAGTTTACGCCGCGCTCGCCGGCCCCAGTTATGAAACACCCGCGGAAATCCGCTACCTGCGAACCGTCGGAGCCGATCTGGTGGGCATGTCCACGGTGCCGGAAGTGATTGCGGCGCGGCATTGCGGTATGCGCGTGCTAGGTATTTCCTGCGTGACCAATGCCGCGGCCGGCATTCTGGACCAGCCTCTCAATCATCGCGAAGTTTTGGAAACCGCCGCGCGCGTCAAAGGCGACTTCGTTGCTCTCCTGAAAGCGGTGCTGCCCAAAATCGAGCAGGCGCTCGCTTGACCACGTGCGCAGATCACGTTGAGACGTGGAGGACGCCACATGAGTGACCACGATCTGCTGATTGCCGCCGCCAAACAGGCGCGGGAAAATGCGCACGCTCCTTATTCCAATTTTCGCGTGGGCGCCGCGCTGCGCAGCAGCTCCGGACGAATTTTCAGCGGCTGCAACGTGGAGAATGCCACCTACGGCCTGACGGTATGCGCCGAGCGTGTGGCCATTTTCAAAGCCATCAGTGAAGGCGAGCGTGGCTTCAGCGCCATCGCGGTAGTCACCGACACGGACGCGCTCACGCCTCCGTGCGGTGCTTGCCGCCAGTTAATCTGGGAGTTTTGCGGCGATGTTCCGGTGACCATGGCGAATCTGGGCGGGCAACGCGAGACTCTGCAGATGAGAGAATTATTTCCCCGACCGTTCGACGATTCGAATCTGTAGCGGATTCAAAAAACTAAAATGCCAGGCGGATCAAACAAAGTGTGCAGACCAATAGCAGCCTTCGCAACTGGTACCGCAGTGTTCTGCGCCATTGCCCTGGCGATCTTTTGCGCGACCAGCAAAGCGCAATCTACCAAGGCCTCTTCGCCCGCCGGCCGGCAAACCGTGGATCTGCTCATCACCGGCGGCACGGTGGTCACCATGGATGGCGACCGCTTGATTCTTGAAGACGGCGCCCTGGCCATAAAAGGCGACTCCATCGCTGCGATCGGTTTCCGCACCGACCTGGAAGCCCAATACACTGCCACGCAAACTGTAGATGCGCGCGGCAAACTAGTCCTGCCGGGTTTCATCAATGGCCACACGCACGTGCCCATGACCCTCTTTCGCGGCTTGCACGATGACGTCACATTGGACGACTGGCTGCGCAAATACATTTTTCCCGCCGAAGCCAAGAACGTTACCGAAGAGTTTGTGCGCTGGGGCACGCGACTAGCTGCCGCCGAGCAGATTCGCGGAGGCATAACCACTTTTGCCGATATGTATTATTTCGAAGACGCGGTGGCCGAGGAAACCAAGGCCGCGGGCATGCGCGGCGTGTTAGGCGAAACCATCATCGATTTTCCCGCTCCTGATAATAAGGACGAATCCCAGATGCTCGCCTACACCGAGAAATTCCTGCAGCGCTGGCAGAACGATCCCTTGATCCACGCCGCCCCGGCCCCGCATTCCATCTACACCTGTTCGCAGAAAACCTTGCAGGACGCCGCGGCCCTGGCCCGCAAATATCACGCCCCCATCCTGATTCACCTCGCCGAAATGAAAAAGGAACTGGACGACAGCCGCGCGCAAAACGGCACCACCCCGGTGCGATATCTCAACAAGATTGGCGTGCTCGGTCCCGATGTGCTCGCCGCGCACTGCATTTTCGTGGACGACAGCGATCGTAAATTGCTCGCCGAAAAGCAGGTCGGCTGCGTTCACAATCCCTCCAGCAACATGATGCTGGCGAGCGGCGTGTCGCCTGTCCCGGAGCTGCGCGCCGCCGGCGTCGCGGTGGGACTCGGGACCGACGGCCCGGCGGGCAGCAACAACGACCTCGACCTTATGGAAGAAATGGATCTGGCCGCCAAGTTGCAAAAAATTACCAAGGGCGATCCGTTGGCCTTGGGTGCCAAGGCCGTGGTGGAAATGGCCACCATCGACGGCGCCCGAGCCTTGCACATGGAAAAAGAGATTGGCTCTCTCGAGCCAGGCAAGAAGGCCGACGTGATCCTGATCGGATTGAACGCTCCGCACGCGGTGCCGATGTACGAGATTTACGCTCAACTGGCATATGCCCTGAAAGGCAGCGACGTGGAAACCGTTATGATCGGTGGCCGCGTGGTCATGCGCGACCACCAGTTGTTGACCGTAAAGGAAGCCGAAGCTATCGCTAAGGCCCGCGAATATAAAGCCAAGGTACAGGCTTCCCTGAAATAGAGCTGGGCTAGGCGGGTGCTGGTACCAGGAAACTCCTCCCTAAAACCCCGATGGATAATTCACCGCGTCGCCGGTATGACCGACTCTAACGTCCGAAAGGGTTCGCTCGGACACAACCTCAGGAGGTTGCGTATGCAGGATGGCGCCATCCAGATCGTTGAGATCAAAGTTGCATGCCCCAAATGTGAACAAGAAAGTATCGTCCGCGTTTCTACCGGAAATGACCTGGACACCGTACGCAAGTCCATCGTTGGCGCCCACGGCCGCAATCCCTGGGTGGAGTTTTTACCTGGAGAGCAAGTGGGCGAGCCCTATAAGCAGTCCGGCAAATCAGACTGACGGCCAGCATCTGCAGCGGCGCGAGCTGTGACCGCGGCGCTTACGTCAACTCGATTTTGTGTACGTGCACGACGCTGGTCTTGGCGTCTACCGTGCCGGTAAGTAAAACATTTTTGCCGAAAAACTTCTTGGCCGCTTGCTGATCGTCTAGCGTATACGTGACGTTCAGGTGATCTTCGCGGAAAATAAATTTTCCTGACTTACGCGTGATTTTCCCCGACAGCGTCCGTACATCGAGATGCATCCGGCTTTGCAACAACTCCGGCGCCGAGCTATAAGGCGCACGCGGATGATCAACGATCACCAGCACCGCTCCCACCACCGGCAGTGCCGATGCCAGCATCACCGTACCTAACGTCGTCAGTCGAATACTTCTCATAAATTCTCACCAAACTCTGCGGCTACTCTCTGATGAGCATTTCGACCGCCAAAGCCGCCACAAGCGCTAAATCTCACAAGCAGCGGCATTTAGTCGCATTTGCCCGAAAAAAATGGCTGGTGCGGCAACGACTTGGAGGAAATTTTGACACGCCTGGCATTGCATTGTCGCTGGGTTGACGCGGCCATTGCGTCAGAAAAAAAACTAGGGCGCTTGGTTGTACACGTCGTAAGAACCGGCAATGGCCCGGACATCGGCCAGGGTCTGATCGCGCAATAACACGCCGTCTTCGATTACTGTCTCGAGCGCGTTGGAACCGCAGGCTGGGCTCGCCGGTAGTACTTCGCCTTCCACCATTTCCACCGTCGCAAAATCTTTGCCGTTGTGAATCAGGTTGAAGCGGCCGCCCTTGCTGGCCTTGCTCGGATCGGTTGTGGGGTTTTTGTAAACGTTGTGCCACGTTCCGTTACGGTCGATGGCCGAGCACTTAAGTGCGAATTTCAAGGTATCGCGGTTGACCTGCTGCAGCAGTGCTCCGCCCATCCCGTAACTCCAGATATCCTGCGACCAGCCCCGGCGGGTAAGTTGTGCGGTTATATTTTGGATGGTGTAAAAATTCACGCCGTCGCCTTGAATGAAGCGCACGCACGGCACGGTAGTTTTCCAGCCTTTGCTGTTCACTTCGTAGCCAAAGACTTCGCTGACAATTTTGAACAGCTCCTCGAGGACGGTGATGGCATCTCCGGAATCCGGCCGGATAATCAGCGTGCCGTTGCGTTGTAAAACTTTCTCGCGCAGCGCGCCGCCCCACAGGTTGCGCACCGCGTTGTAGATGTCATAAGAATCGCTGACACAGGCGACCAGCCCTTCCGGGCAATTTTCCAGGATGTTGGCGTAGGCCTCCAGTTCGTGCTCCTCGCCCCAGGAAGTAATCGTGGAATGTTCCGATGCCGGGATACTGTAGCCCGCGCAATCCAGTGGCTTGTCGCAAGTCAGGTCCGCGGAATAGAACTGGTTCAGCAGCTGAATGGCCGCCAGCGTGTCGGTGCCAAAAAAATTCAACAGGTGCGCGGCGCCCCCGATGGCCGCCGATTCTTTGGAAGAAACGCCGCGAAATCCAAAATCATGCAACTTGAAGGGCAGCAGCGAAGGATCGCCGGTGCGCACCAGTGCCTTGCCAATCACCTGCTTGATGGCTCGCGATAGTGTCGCTACCGTGATCGGGTACCACACCTGCAGCAGCAGGGTTTCCGCCCAGTTGGTCAGCCAGTAAAATTCGGGGTCCGTATTCTCGATGGTGATCAGCGCGTTCTGGCTCTTCACCACCGTGCCTTCTTTCACCGCGCGAATCCGCAGCGGCAGGCGGCCGGCATGCTTGGCGAACAGCGACTTGAACCCTTCGTAGTTGAACGACTTGGGGTGCCCCTGGAAATGCGCGTGCGCGACGCGTCGCGCTTCTTCCACGTCATTCAGGGTAAAAACCTGTCCTGCGAAATTGGATTTTACGATGTACTGCAGCATGGCCAGCATGGTCTCGTCGAACATCCCGCCGCGCGATTCCACGTAGGAATAAATGTGCCGCGTGTCCGGCGGGTATTGCCACCAGTGCGTGAGCTTGTAGGAATCTGTGTTGAGGATAGGGTTCAGGCGCAGCGACTGCATCGAAACTCCTGCCCGGAAGTAAATAGAAACGCGGCCTCAGCCACGTTAAGCTTTGCTTTGGGCGTTTGAATGAAATGCCGGAACGAAGGGTCGCCAGTCACTGAGATGAGAATACCAAACAATAAGCTTAAAGCGGGCGCGCTGCCCATGCTGCTTGCGGCACTGCTGCTTCCCGGCGCCGCCCGGGCCCTGGAATCTCCGCGCTGCAACGGCGGCCTGCAAATGCAGCTCAGCGTGCCCCTCGCGACCCAGGGAAGTTTGTTGGTAGCGGAAGTGCGGAGCGCGAAATCCATAAGCGAAATCACCGGAAGCTGGATGGATCGCCGCCTCTACTTCTGGAAAGCGAATCCCTCGGTAGTCCAGCGACGCACTGCTGCCCATAGTGCTGCGATTGAACAGGCCCTCGTCGGCGTGGACCTCGAAAAAGCTCCGGGCGCTTATCCGCTTACCGTTGCCGTGACCATGGAGAATGGCGACCACGGCACCTGCACCGCGACTTTGTCGGTCCGGGCCGGAAAATTTGCCACCGAAAGCCTCCAGGTGGAAAAACAATTTGTCGAGCCTAACGAGCAGCAAATCGCGCGGGCCGTCGCGGAACAGCAGAAGCTGCGGGATTTATTCGACCATGTGACCCCTGAGAAATTGTGGCGCGGTGATTTTCAGTTCCCGCTGCAGGGCGTTACCAAAGGCACTAACTTCGGCAAGCGCCGCATCCTTAATGGTCAGGCGCGCTCGCCGCACACCGGGGCGGATTTCCCGGCCCTGACCGGCACTCCCATACACGCCACCCAGAGTGGGCGTGTGGTTCTCGCGGAAGAATTATATTTTTCCGGGAACACCGTGATCATCGATCATGGGCTGGGAGTTTATTCGCTGTACGGGCATCTGTCGGCGTTCGATGTGGCCGCGGGAGACGACCTGCAGGTGGGCGGGTTAGTAGGCAAGGTCGGAGCTACTGGACGGGTGACGGGACCGCACTTGCATTGGGGCGTCACCGTGAACAAGGCCAGAGTCAACCCCGTGCAGCTCGTGTCGCTTTTCCGCCTTCGACGCAAACAATAAAAATACCCTGTGCGCCGGTCAGATCGGGGTGGCGCGCGCCGCAACCCATTTCATCACGCGATACACCGGGTAGCTGAGAAGCAACATTCCCAGGGCCAGCGGTGCGTTTTGCCGATCCGTCAGAATCGAGCCCACCAAAAACAGTACGGAACCAATGAGCGCGATGGCCGTCGTCCACGGGTAGCCCCACGCACGATAGGGTCGCGGCATGTCCGGTTCTTTCTTTCGCAGAATAAAGAGTGATGCATACGTCAGCGTGTAGTTGGCCACGAAGAAAAACGAAAGCATGGCGATGACCCGTTCGAACGAGCCGAGCACGAACAGTACCCCGCCCGCCGTGCTCAGCAGCAATGCCAGTTCCGGAGTACCCCCTTTGTTCACGCGCGAAAACGTTCTGAAAAAAAGTCCGTCGGCGCTCATGGCGTACAGGATGCGCGAGCAGAATAGCTGCACCGCGTTGATGCAGCTCAGCAGTGAGATGACCATGATCGTCCGGATAATCGGATCGCCGTACCGGCCGAAAATTTGCTCCGCCGCCGCACCCAGCGAAAAATTATTTCCGGCAATCTGGTTCATCGGCAAAACGTACAGCACCGCCGCGTTCATCAGCAGATAAATTCCTATGATGGAAAATACGCTGCCAAAAATGGCACGCGGTACGTCCTTGCCGGGGTCGCGCACTTCTTCACCGAAGTAGATAACCCCGTCCCACCCGTCAATGGTGTAGAAAACCGCCTGCAGGCCCAGCATCACCGCCACGGCCAGTGGCCAACCGGAGGGAAACGTCAGCTTGGCTGCGGTTTCTGCGACGACGAGAGATGCGCGATGCGACGCCCCGCCAAAAACAAAACAAGCAATTACCAGGATGACGAACGCCGCCGTCTTCATCGCCGCCGTCAACAATTGAGCTCGGCTGCCCCATTGCACACCGCGCCACTGCAGAATCCCGAAGCCGATGATCACGCTCACCGCGATGGTTTTTTCCGAGCCCGCCAGCGCTCCCACCAATTTCCCGCTAAATTCGCCGATGACGATGGCTACTGCGGCCAGCGTTCCGCAACTGGAAAGCCAGTCGCTCCAGCCCACGATGAAGCCGGCGAACTCCCCGATGGCCCGCCGCGAAAAATTATATTGTCCACCGCTGCGTGGGATGGCCGCGCCCAGTTCCGCCATGGACGACGCTCCGAAAAGCGCGTACAACCCGCCCACTACCCACACGCCCAGAAAAAACCACGGATTCGGCAGGATTTGCGCAATGTCTCCGGGCGTTCGAACGATTCCCGCGGCGATGGTATTGCCCACGGCCGCGGCAATCCCGAACCACATGCCCAGAACCTGCAACAATTTACCGCGAGAGATTTTGGGGCCAGCGGTGGAACTCGAGGTTAGTGAGGCAGCCGAAACTACTGGGTCGTCTGGAGTGTTGGGCAATAGACTGTCCGGGCGCTGCAGGGCGTGGTCATCATAATGGTGGTTCGCGGAAATGGAAAGCCGAAGAATGGGCGAATCTCCACTATCGTGTGACAAGTGTTTTGATGTGCAGGGGCGACCTTGTGGTTGAAATTATTAAGTCATTAAAATATAACGGTAGAGCCCCATGCGAAACCAAAAAAGGATGGAGACCTAGCTTGAGTGCCAGCACACTGTTGAAACCCACTGTCGAGGCCTACAATGCGGCGCAACAACAATTGGGAGCCTTTCACGCGGCCATCAATCAGCATAAGACCAAAGTCGCTGCCGAAGCCCTTCACAATGCGGCGCAAGCGATTTGTTATGGCCTGTCCCAAGCAGTAGAAGACCAGAAGTTTTGGGCCGAAGCTGCAGACCTGCTGAACAAGGCGAACACCATGCCCAACGCCATGAAGACCGTTCTTGAAAACCTCGAAAAAGTTGCGGAAGAAGAGGCCAATATTTTACGCGCAGGTGGATACACGGCGGAGTCGGTTTCTGCGCTGCTCGGTGATTTTGAGATTACTCTCGGAGCTTTTAAAGAATATCCAAGCGGTAACACACTGCAGCTAGCGCAAGAAAGGGTGCGCCGTTCGCAGAAGATTATTTGTGAACTTGCAAGCCGTGGCGTGGAGATTGAGAGCGACCACTTTTGGGGGCGCGCCTACCGAAGCGTAAGATCTACCCTGAAGTCTTTCAGTGGCGTCGGTACTATTGTATGCGATGTGGCCACGGCAGGTGTGGCGGCCGCCGCCAGCGCAGGAGTTCTTACGCCGTTGGCGCTGGGTGTTGCGGCAGTATCCGTCACCGGCGGCGTAGTTACAATAATGGGGGTTGGCGAAGAGATTTACGGAGGCTTGATCATTCGGCGCACCTGAGGTCGCGGAGAAATTCCGGGCTAAGTACTGAGCATCTCTCAACAGCTACGTAAGGGAGCAGTTCGGTATTGTCGGAGTCGGGTTCTACAAGCCAGATGTGGCGGTCTTTGAAATAAGCAAACAGTGCGGCGTTGTGCTTTTCATCGAGCTCGCGCGCCCACAAAACTTTGGCGCCATCGATTTCCGCACCGTTATATACCCACTCGTCGTGAATGTTGTGGTTGTCCGGTTCGTAGCGCACCAGGATCAGATGTTTTCCCGGCGTGTGCTCCAGTTTTGTTTGAATCACCGCGCGGCTAATGTCGCCCTGGCACGTCCAGTGCAGCGCATCGCATTGGCGATGCGCCACCAAGGTGCCGGTGTCCACCACCAGCAACACCACGGCCGCGCGCGCCAGCCATTTGCCCATCGGCCATCCAGCGGCACGCATGGTGCGCAAATGCCGCATCGATTGCACTACTAGCGCCACCACCACGCCAGTGAACGGCGCCGCGTAGTGTGGAAACGACCAGATCACCGCGAACACGCCAACCGCTCCGATGATCAGCGTCGCTAGCAGCAGCCGCATTTTTTTGTCGTAGAGCGCGAACGGTAAACCCGGCAATAGCAGCAGCGCTCCCCACCACAAAAACGTGCTGCCCAGGCGATCGAGCTTTTCTTCCGAGACGCGCTTCACATCATTCCCGGTGTGCTGGTAATTTTCTCGCTCCCACCCGTTGTAGAACTCTTCGAATTGCTGATTGTTGTAGTGTATCGGCGCACTCGGCCGCTGCCACAGGAAAAGCGCCGACGAATGGTAGGTTCTGGTGCGCAGCGTGTGCGGGAGCAGGAAGGGGTGTCCGGTCAGCCGCCAGTTGTAGTAGCCCATGAACGCCGCGGCGGGAATCACAATAAGCAGAACAGCGGCGAGAACACGTGCGCGATTTTTCGCGAGGGCCGGTCGAGAAGTTTTCCCGGCTAACCACCACAAAAGGAAAATCGCCGCAGGAATGCAAAACAATAAACCTTCGTAGGGTCGACTGTTGGCGAGGAGGGCGATTCCCAAGCCGAGGATAACGGCGTTTTTGAGATTGGGATGACGGGCAATCCTGGGAAGGGCACCAAGCAACATGGCCCCGCCGATGGCGGCAGCGGCTCCGCCCCAGTAACTGTTCATCCAGTAACTGGCGATGCCGAACTTCAGGGCGGCGAGCGTGCCACCGAGGAAGGCCCAGCGAGTGGGTAGCCACACTCGCAACATCCAGGTGATGGCGGAGCACATCGCAGCGGTACTGAGGAGTACACCGATCCACGGCGCGCCCAGAAGCTGACCGATAGCCAGGACGAGACCTTGCGCCGGAGGATAGATCGAGGAATAGGTGGGCAGCCAATTGATGTGGAAAGAATCGAAACTGTGCCACAAGGGATGTGGGGGATTAGCAAGACGTCCGTGAGCGAAGGTATCGCCCATTAACAGGTAGCTGTATTCGTCGTGGATGCCCGGCACCGGCACGCGCAGCAGCGGAAGTACGCACA
>Ga0193726_1001053_pt1 | contig 23704 bp, 25 predicted proteins | sample H2c1metaG_FD_144928 | JGI IMG/M metagenome (GOLD analysis project Ga0193726, IMG submission 144928) | Soil microbial communities from a riparian zone of the East river system, Colorado, United States - H2c1 | ecosystem: Environmental > Terrestrial > Soil > Riparian zone | place: USA: East River...
TTGTCGCTCTCCAGCACTTCGATGACGACGAAGGCGGTGTTCGGGAGCAGGGCGCCGCGCCAGCGCCGCGGGCGGAACGCGCAGATCGGGGTCAGCGCCAGCAGCGCCGCGTTGATCGGCAGGATCGGTCCCTGCGCGGAAAGATTATAGGCGGTGGATCCCGCCGGTGTCGCCACCATGATGCCGTCGGCGATCAGCTCCGACATGCGCTCGCGCTCGTCGATCAGGATCCGCAGGCGCGCCGCCTGATGGGTCTGGCGAAACAGCGCCACTTCGTTGATGGCATGATGAAGATGCACCACGCCATGCACGTCGGTGGCCCGCATCAGCAAGGGATGGATCACCGATTCCCGCGCGGCGGCAAGCCGCGCATGCAGATCGCGCGGGCTGAACTCGTTCATCAGAAAACCGACGGTGCCGCGATGCATGCCGTAGATCGGCTTGCCGGAACGCATATGCTGATGCAGCGTTTGCAGCATCAATCCGTCGCCGCCGAGCGCCACCACGACGTCGGCATCGGCGGGATCCTGATTGCCGTAAAGCTGCGTCAGCTGCTTAAGCGCCTGCTGCGCCTCCGTGCCCGCGCTGGCAAGGAAGGCAATCCGGTCATATCGCTTGGGCGTGGTCATGTGGGCTTAGTGGTCATGTGGGCTTAGCCTTGGGATTGCCGGCTCATAGGGGCGCTGGAAAAGGATCGGGTGCGCGCGAACGTCGTCTATACGACCTTGGCCGGGCTTGTCGAGATCGGCTCGCCGGCTTGGAATGTCACGAGATCGCGTAATGCGCGGGAAAGCAAAGCTGGCTATCACTGCGCGGTCGCGAACCATGCCAACTTGGCACGATTTTGGGCCGGAACCCGCATCATCCAGGAAATCCTGGCGGTTAGGATTAATGCGGCCGTGGCGGGCCAATGGCGGGAAGCCGGGAGGAGAACCGATATGACTGCCGCTTTCGCCGCGCTGCGCCGCGCGCGCCTCGTGCTTGCGCTGGTCGCGTTTTCGCTTCCAGCGGTCGCGCGCGCCGACGATGCGCCACCGCCGCAACCTGCCGCAACCCCGTCGGGTCAGAAGGCGGGCACGGGCGGGCGCGGCGACGCGGCCACTCCGCCTGCCGCCGCCGAACAACATCGCCTCCCGCCCGACTCGACAACCAAACAAACGCTGGCACTCCCCGGGCGCACGCTCGACTTCACGGCAACGGCGGGTTCGATCCGCCTGTTCAACGACAAGGGCGAGCCGCAGGCCGATATCGCCTATACCGCCTACCAGCTTGATGGCGCGGACCAGCGTAACCGGCCGGTGACCTTCGTCTTCAATGGCGGCCCGGGTGCGTCCTCGGCATGGCTGCAATTCGGCAATGTCGGCCCCTGGCGGCTGCCCATCAACGCAGACGCAGTGACGTCCTCCACGGCGCCCGATCTCATGCCCAACGCCGAGACCTGGCTCGACTTCACCGATCTCGTCTTCATCGATCCGGTCGGTACCGGCTACAGCCGCTTCGTCGCGACCGGCGAGGATGTCCGCAAGCGATTTTTTTCGATCGATGGCGACGTCAACTCAATCGCGTTGACGATCCGCCGCTGGCTTGAAAAGTTCGACCGCTTGCTGTCACCCAAATTTGTCGCCGGCGAAAGCTATGGCGGCATCCGCGGGCCGAAGATCGTTCGCGAATTGCAGACCGAGCAGGGCGTCGGGGTGAAGGGTCTGATCCTGATCTCGCCGGTGCTCGACTTCCGCGAATATTCAGGCTCTAGTCTGCTGCAATATGTGGCGAGCCTTCCGACCATGGCCGCCGTCGCGCGCGAGAAGAAGGGCTCGGTGACCCGCGCCGACATCGCCGACGTCGAACATTATGCGCGTGGCGATTTCCTGGGCGATCTCGTCAAGGGCCCGGCCGACACCGAGGCCACCACGCGTCTTGCCGACCGGGTGGCGGCATTGACCGGGATCGACCAGGCCGTCAGCCGAAGGCTGGACGGCCGCTTCGAGGTCTCTGAGTTCAGGCGCGAATTCGACCGCCGCAACGGCAAGGTGACGGGACGCTACGACGCGTCGGTCTCGGGCTTCGATCCCTATCCGGATTCGAGCTTCCATCATTTCGGCGATCCGTCCGGCGATCCCCTGACCGCGCCGCTGACCAGCGCCGCGGTCGACGTCACCACGCGCAAGCTCAATTGGCGGCCGGACGGATCCTACCAGCTATTGGATGGCGGGGTCAGCAAAGCCTGGGATTTCGGCCGCGGCCTCAATCCCGCCGAGTCGATTTCCCAACTGCGGCAGATTCTGGCGCAGGACCCGAAACTGAAGCTGTTGGTGGCGCACGGGCTGTTCGATCTCGCCACGCCCTATTTCGGTTCGAAGATCCTGCTCGATCAGCTGCCGGCCTACGCTTCGCCCGACCGCGTGAAGCTTGTGGTCTATCCGGGCGGGCACATGTTCTATTCGCGCGACCCCTCGCGTCAGGCTTTCCGCGCCGAAGCCGAGGCGCTGATGAAGTGAAGCCAAGGCTCTGGACCTTCAAGGCTCTGAACCATCAAGGCCCTGAACCTTGCCGCCGATTTTCAATCCGACTTGCGGCGTTGGCGCGGCGCGTATCTGCGTTCGATCTCCGCCGCCAGGGCTTTTTCCGGCCTCAGGTTGGCGCCTGCGAGCCAGATATCGGTAACGGTCCCCGCCTTGCTGCGGGTACGGCGCACGGTTTGGCCATGGCTCCCGTATCCGGCCGCCAGTGATATCCGTCCGGTGTCGCGGCCCGAGACCTCGATTTCGGATGCGTCCATGAACGGATTAAGCAGGTGCGGATTGGCGACCATCACCAGGTTTCCGATGGGGACGAGATCGATCGCGCCCCATATGCTCCACCAGCGTCCGGTCCAGTCACGAACGCGCCGTCTGGGCACGCCGCCTGCCGCGAAGGCGCGCAAGATGTGCATCGCGCCACCAATCCAAAATCCGGCCCAGCCATCGGCGGAATTGGTCAGGATGGTGATGGTCAAATCGCAGGCGGGGATAACGCAGGTCTGAGAGATATAGCCCTGGAATCCTCCGCTATGGCCGAACCAATCCCAGCCGGCCAGGGTGCCACTCATGATTCCGAGACCGTAATATCCTTCCAGATCGGCATGCGGATTGCGCCACTGTTTCCGGATCATCTCGCGGCGGCTTCCGACGGAAAGCACGCTTCGCTTCGCATTCGGCGCCAATTGCGCGAAGAAGCGGGCGACGTCGGCCGCCGTACTGACGAAGCCGGCAGCCGGCGCGATCGCATTGGTCGAGTTCTCGCCGGGAATGACGAGGCGCCGATCCAGCGGAAGCCGGGGCGTATGGCCGCGCGCGAAGGGAACGCCTTTGGCCAGCGGCGTGTCGGGCTTGGTTTCGAGCAAGCCGACGGCATCGACGATCTCGCGTTCGATCCAGACGCGATAGGGCTCTTCGGTGATCGCTTCGATCACCAGACCCAGCAATCCGTATCCGTGATTCGAATATTTGAGGCGCGTGTTGGGCTCGATGGCGAGGGGCAACTGAAGCTCCGCCATCAACTCGTTCGGACCAAGATATGGTCGGCGATCGTTGAACTGTCCGGAGTCAGCGCCATCGCGGGTGAGGCCGGCGCCGTGGGAGAGAATCTGCGCGATGGTCGCCTCCGCGACTTGTGGGTGCAGGTCCTTCACATATTGCCCGACAGCATCGTCCAGCCGCAACTTGCGCCGTTCGCGGAGCTTCATGATTGCGGCCGCGGTGAAACTCTTTGAATGCGACGCGATCCGAAACCGGTGGCGCGGGGTCAGCTTTTCGCCGGTGGCGAGGTTGGCGTGCCCGAACGCGTGTTCGGCGACGATTTTGCCGCGATGGGCGATGGCGATGATACAGCCGGGTCGCTGTGACGCCCGCAACTGGAATTCCAGCCAGTCGCGGATATATCCGATCGCGGGTTGCACCCACGGATCCATGTGCGCCTTCTCCCAAAATGTCAGATGATTGCAGTGACCCGGAGATGCGTTTGAAAATTTCAGCGACAATGTTCCTGGATGCTATCCGACAAAACAAAGCCGGCGCAACCTTCAAGGCCGCGCCGGCTGACTTGTGCTCGCCGAACTCAGTAAACCAGGCCGGTGCCGGGCGGTTTTTCCAGCGCCGCGGCCAGCGAGCGATATTCCTCGCTGCTGGTGCCGGCCAGGGCCGCAATCCGGTTCAGGTGATATTGCGCGGAATCGCGGTTGCCCTGTTCGACCTGCCACAGCCCGTAATACTGCCAGGTCTTGACGTGGTCCGGATCGGCCTTCAGCGCGCGCTCGTACCAGATCTGCGAAACCTTGTAGTCGCCGAGCTTGCGGTAGGAATAGCCGATCAGATTGGCGACGGCGGCGCTGTCGTCGTGACCGAGCGCTTTCAGCTGCTCGATGGCGCCGGCATAGTCGTTGCGGTCATAGATCGTGGCATAGGCCGCGCGATAACCCCTGGAGAATGCCGCATCCTCGATGCTGGGCTGAATCTCGCTGGTTTTCTTCTTCGCCTTCTTGGCGCCCGAGGTCGGCGGCGGCGGAGGCGCGTCGCTATCCGGCGCGGCGTAGCTAACCACGGGCGCGGCGATCAACGCCATCGAGAACATCGCCAGTGTCAAAAGCCTGATCGCAAATTTGCTCATGCGTGCCTCCAGTTGACAGTGTGAAATCTGACTTCGTTGAAGATCAGGAACCCTGACTTCGTGAAGATCAGGAAACCTGACCTCGTTAGAGATCAGGCAACCTGACGCGTGAAGATCAGTAAACGAGGCCGGTGCCCGGAGGCTTTTCGAGCGCTGCGGCCAGTGAGTGGTATTCGTCGCTGCCGGTCCCGGTCAAGGCGGCGATCCGGTTCAGGTGATATTGCGCCTGATCGCGGTTGCCCTGTTCGACCTGCCACAAGCCGTAATACTGCCAGGTCCGCACATGCTCCGGGTCGGCCTTCAGCGCGCGCTCATACCAGATCTGCGAAACCTTGTAGTCGCCGAGCTTGCGATAGGAGTAACCGATCAGATTCGCAACATCAGCACGGTCGTCCTGGCCGAGCGCCTTCAACTGCTCGATCGCCGAGCTGTAGTCGTTGCGATCGTAAATCGTGGCATAGGCCGCGCGATAGCCCTCAAGGAATTTCGGATCGTCGATGCTGGAGCTCTTGTCCTTCTTCTTCTTTACTTTCTTGGTGTCCTTGGTGTCCGATGCCGGCGGTGATGGATTGTCGCCGCCTGCGGCATAGGCGGTCGTCAGCGGTACGGCGATCAACGCCATCGCGTACATTGCCAGCGTCAAAAGCCTGATCGCAGACTTATTCATGCATCTCTCCTGATTTCCATTGGGACGATAGTACACCGGAGCCCGTTGATTGAACACCGGATGGCGCGGAACATTCCCGGCAATGATGTTAATTTGAGGGACTTTTGCGGACCGCATCCTCGCCGTGCCCGACGGGAACATGACGAAGATGTCATCCAGATGAACGATGTCTATCATTGCGCTTCAGCGTGGGTTCAGCGCGCGGCACGTAACGTCGCCAACATGATCGCGAGCCCGGCGATTCCGACCGGCGACCTCGTGATCCCCGCTGAATGAGGAGACAACCATGTTGAAGACCATTTCCGCAGCACTGCTCGCCGTTTCCGTTCTTGCCGCTCCCGTAATGGCAGCCAGCTCCGACAAGACAGCGCAAGCGCCGGCTACCAAATCCGCACAGGTGAAGCCGAGCGTGCTGAACGCCAAGCAAGCGAAACCGAACGCGCTGAACGCCAATGCCAAGATGGGTCGCCATCACCGGCATCACAGCCATCATCGCTCCCATAAGAAGATGACCGCGCTCAAGACCCACCAGGTCTCGAAGGCCACCATCAAGCACGTTACGCCCGCCAGCAAGCGCGGCTAAACTGATCCGCGGGCGTGGCCTGACCACATTGCCCCCCGCCGCGACCGTGGATATCAGGCCGGCCTGCCGCCATTGCTTCCCCAATGACGGTGGGCCGGTGCTGCGTTGTTGTGAACATCTGCGCGAACGTAGATGTCGCAAAATCAAAATGCGAATTCCCTTTCATCCGCGGAAGGTCTAGAACCGCGCGGCGTCGGACCTTGAACACGGATTGAACTTGGGGATATCAGCAAAGCGCGCAGCGATCCTGCTGCTGCCGATCACGCTCGCGGCTTGCGCGGGTGACGACAGCAGAAGCATCGCCTATACCGACGATCGCGGCGTCGCCAACCAGCCATATCCCAATAACTACCGCGCCGAATTGCTGGCGTTCATGAAGACCTATCTCAACAATCCGGTTGGCGTACACAACGCCGCGATGGCGGAGCCGGTGCAGCGTACCGTCGGCGGGCGGCTGCGTTATGTCAGCTGTCTGCGCTTTGCTCCGCGCGAATCCGACGGCAGTTATCGCGAGGTGCGCGAACGCGCAATCCTCTATGTCGATGGCCGGCTTGACCACGTGGTCGAGAATGCCAGCGACAGCTGCGCCGGCGCGGTCTATGCGCCGTTCCCGGAATTGGAAAAGCTGACGCGCTAGCGATTGCCGTCCGCGCAAACTGCAAACCCGGCCGAGCACGTCGGTATTGGTCGATACGTATGGGTCGAGACATCGTGAAATCGGCTGAAACAGTCTGCCGTGTTCCTGTCCGAATCGGGCAGTCCGTGATCGCGTGCCGCTATCGGGGAGGCGCGCGGCGGGGCTTGCGCGCCGGAACCGCGATCACTTTTCAGCGAGGCTTTGAACCTGACCATTGCTATGGTCCACGCAGAGCATAGTGATAAATTACAGGGTAGCCGACGAAAAAACCCGGCGTTGCGATGGAACAAAAAGGCGTTGTTGCCGCGTCGGCACAGTCGCGAGCCATCGGTGGTCCGGCATTGCCGCGAAGCAACCAAACTGAGGCCACGTTGTTTGATGAGGGTCGCAACGACACTAACGGGGAACTACTCATGAAGAGAATTTTGCTCGGCGCTGTCGCCATGATCGTTTTCGCGGCTCCCGCGGCGGCAGCTGATTTGCAGGCGCGCCCGCGCCCCTACACCAAGGCTCCGGCCTATACCGCGCCGGAAGTGGTGTATAATTGGACCGGGTTTTATATCGGCGGCCACCTTGGCGGCGCGTTCGCAGGCAACAACAGTCTGGAAGGCAATGGCGGCCGCTTTTTGGGCGGCGTGCAGGGCGGCTTTGATTACCAGTTTGCTCCGAACTGGGTGGTCGGAGCGGAAGCCCAGTATAGCTGGCTGGCCAACAACAATAACAACGGCGTGCTTTTCCCGGGTGGCACCCTGGTGACCACCAACAATGACCAGCTTGGTTCGGTCACGGGTCGGCTCGGCTACACCTGGGGTCCGGCGCTGCTCTACGCGAAGGGCGGTTACGCGTTCCGCGACAACAACAATATCGGCGTCACGATCGCCGGTGTGGCGCAGCCGTTTACCACCAATGGGAGACACCAGGACGGCTACACCGTCGGTGCCGGTCTCGAATACATGTTCGCGCCCAACTGGTCCGCCAAGGCCGAATACCAGTATTACAACTTCGGCAGCACCACATTCACGACTGGGCCCGCCGACATCCTCGGCACCCGATTCCGCAACGACGAGCACACCGTCAAGGCCGGCATCAACTACCGGTTCGGCTGGGGTGGCCCTGTCGCGGCACGCTACTGAGACCGTTTCGCTTCGCTTCGGAAAAAAGGCCGGCCCCGCGCCGGCCTTTTTGTTGTGAGGGGACTGGACGAAGCGGGGGAATAGCCAGCATTCGGCGTCCGAAAAATAATTTTTGCGGTGGGCGGAACTTCGGCGTGCGATCGGCTATTATGGATTTGAGGGTGGTGGAATACGAACATGCGTGTTTTTGCGTTAGGGCTGATTTTGTCCGCGGTGGCCCTGCCGTGCGTTGCCCAGACCGTCCTGAAATCCGAGCCTCTCGTGCTTGCGCCCTATGAAGTCGCGTTCGTGCAGGATGCTTCCTGTCCGGTCGGGAAGGTGCTCAAGGTCACCGGCGCCATACGGGGCCTGCACCGCAGGAAGGCCTGCGTGTCACTCGCCGCCGAGCAGGCGTCGCTGGCGGTCGCGACACCGTAGCTGGCGTCGTCCAGCGAACGCCGGGAACCCCATACCATCGGTTTTTTTTATCGGCAGGTGCCTGGGCCCGATCGCTAACGGGCCTTCTGCCCGGCGAGTTGAGCCATGAACAGCACCGATGCATTCGCGCTGGAGTTCAATGACGGCGCGGTTTGCCGATAACTGACGGTTCCGCTGACCAAATCCAGCATCTGCCGTATCCGGGCATCGGCGAGGGCTACTCCATGGCCATCCACCTGCAAATTTGCGGGCAGCGGACCGCCATTGGGCGTGACCATTGCCCCGCTGGTGTAGAAGGTGGCGATTGTCTTCCCGTCCTTCTCAATCGTTGCATACAGTTTGGAGGGGTCGTTATCCGAGTCGACCGATGCCGGCGGCGCGGGGGGTGCCCGTAAGGCATCAGCCACGGCAGCTTCGGTGCCGGATAGCTTTCTGGCAGGGAGCGTTGTCGCCAAGCCATAAACAGGACCGGTCAACATATTTGGATTTATCGAATTTGTGCCCATGGTGGCGCTCACTCCCTGTCCCCCGAGGTCAAGCAACCTGTATGCCAACGAAAATACCATGGCAGATCAGGCATTTGGCGTGAACAAGCGGCGCGGCCGCAGGCAAATTTGTCCGGCCGGCTGAAAACAATGCCGGGTCACGCCGGCACCCCAGTTGGCCGCTTTTGCACGGCTTAGGCTTGCCCGCCTGCTGCGGGCCAAGGGCCAATCCCGCGTTTGGCGCTAGAGGTTATGCCCCTTCCGAACTCAGCTGGAATTCGAGTTCGGCTTCCTGCTCCGCCTCGGCCTTGTTCTTGGCGGGATCCTCATGCGGGTCCGGCCGGCAGGGCCTGATCTCGTAATCATTGTCCAGTACCGGCCGCGGTGCCGCCTTTTCCGCTTCCGATACGGCGTCCACCACCAGCCCGCTTTGCCGGGCGAGTTTCCAGACATCCGCCTCGGTCGGATAGGTCTTGCTCAGCTTGGACTCGTTGCAAAACAGCGCGTAGGGCATCGCATCGCTCCGCTAAACCACCCCAACGCGTCCGATGCGATAGGGTTTCAACCGGGGCCGGCGTTCACGCGCAAATGAGGGGAGAGAGACAGAAGCTGACGTCGCGGATCCGCCTGTTCGCCGCCACCCACTGAGTCGTAAACGAGTCCTGAATCGCCCGGAAAATAATCCCCGAGACTCGCCGGCCAGAATCGCTCGATGTTTTGCGGGCCATGAGATTCATTTTGCAAGGCTCCTGCCAGCGGGTGCATATCGCGCTCACCATTGCGCTGCTGGCAGCATGCGCGGCGAACCTGGTGCTGGTATACGCTTGGCTTTAGCCGATTGACGGCGCGACTATTCTACCCATCATGCCCCGGGCAAAGCGCAGGCGCCGCGACCAGCGGCGGCTAGCCGGATGCTGCAAAGGATGGGGGGAGGCCGGGATGATCGAGGCGCTCAAGGCGCGGGTCAATGGCGATGAGGCGCTGGTCAGGCGAGGGCGGTTTCTCACCACGACCTTCCTTTTGGAAGTCGGCCAGACCGGCTGGCTGATTTCGATCTTCGAGGGCAGGGTGATGTCGGTCACATCAGGGCCGTTCGTGATGCCGTCGTCGTCCTTTGCCCTGCGTGCGCCGGAACAGGAATGGGAAAAATTCTGGAGCAGGCGGCCGCCGCCCGGCTCGAACGATCTGATGGCCTTGATCAAGCGCCGCGTTCTGAAGGCGGAAGGCAACGTTCAGATCTTCATGGCCAACCTTCGCTACTTCAAGGAGGCGCTCGCCAAGCTGCGCACCGCGGGGGAGGCGGCATGACCGCGCAATTCGAGCCGATCGTCGGCCGCTACATGCATCTTGATCTGTTCGGGCGCAAGCATCGCATCTATGTCGAGGAGGCCGGCGAGGGCACCCCATTGCTGTGTCTGCACACCGCCGGTGCCGACGGTCGTCAATACCGCGCGCTGATGAACGATGAGCGCGTCACGCGCCGCCACCGCGTCATCGCCTTCGACATGCCCTGGCATGGCAAGTCGTCGCCGCCTTCGGGCTGGCATAACGAGGAATATCAGCTCACCTCGGCGCAATACACGACGATGATTCTCGATATCATGACCGCGCTCGAACTGGACCGGCCGATCCTGATCGGATGCTCGATCGGCGGACGCATCGCGCTGCATTTAGCGCTCGAACATCCGCAAGCGTTCCGCGCCATCATCGGCTTGCAGGCCGGCGCGCATGTCGATCCCTATTACGATCTGAATTTCCTGCACCGTCCCGACGTCCATGGCGGCGAGGTCTCCGCCGCCATCGTCTCCGGACTGGTCGGGCCCGACGCGCCCGATGCGGACCGCTGGGAGACGCTGTGGCATTACATGCAGGGTGGCCCCGGCGTCTTCAAGGGCGATCTGTATTTCTACAAACTCGACGGCGACATCAGAGACCGTGTCGCGCAGATCGATACGCGCCGCTGCCCGCTGTTTCTGCTGTCGGGCGAATACGACTACTCCTGCACGCCGGAGGAAACGCTTGGCGTGGCGAACAGCATTCCCGGCAGCGAGGTCACCATCATGAAGGGCCTCGGGCATTTCCCGATGAGCGAGAACCCGCAGGAGTTTTTAAAACACCTGCTGCCGGTGCTGGAGAAGATTGGGGGCCGCTGATGATTTGCGGCGGCAGCGCCTGGAACGAAACCAGGCCGCGAGCTTCATGCGCCTTGGCTATTGCGCAGCGGAATGGGTGCGGAATCATCGCCGACGAGGACGCGCATCTTGGCCAGGGTGGCGCTGCAATATTCGTCACGCTCCCGATGGAACCGCTGTTGGTGCGCGCGAAAACTTGCGACCCGGTTCTGCATCTCGGCTCGCACCTCGCCGGAGACGTTTGGTCGCGGGGCGGGAACATTGAATGGGATATTGGCCGGCGGCTGCTCGACGATTTTGATCGCTTCGATTGGTTTGATCGCGTCAATCCGCTTGGTCGCCTCAATCGGCTTGATCGCGTCAATTGGCGCTGCCTCAATGCGAGACTCTGCCCACCGACTGGCGTCCAGTCTCCTGGCGCCGAGCTGCCTGTCGTTGACTGATTGAACAAACGCCATCGTTTGCGCGATTAAGAGATCGCGTTCTTTTACCCATTCCATCGCACACCTCACCCCACAAACACTTCACCGAGAACGCTGTGCGGAATCAAGAGTCGTGTGGCGCCCCGCAGCTCAACCCTGTGGATAACGCGCGGCTCATGTCAACTTCAACGGAGCGGCTTCGGTCTGTCCGCGCTGGCAACGGCTTTAAGATATGCGGCGAGCAGGTCGGCCTCGATGCGGTAGTCCTTCGCCGCCTTTTGCAGACGCTCGGTCGTGAGGTTATCGAAGGCAGCGCGCGCCAGACGATCCGCCCTCGCTGCCTGCTCCTTGAGATAATGCACCTTGTTCATCTACCCGCCTTCATTTGTCAGATAATTTGAGGCGAATGCGTTCGTTCCTAACATCGCACGAGTATGGATAAGATTCGGTAAATTCCGTGCCGAAGGCCACAACGAGCTCTCGATGGCTTCGATCGAGACGTGGTGCCGGTTGAGAAGATTGAACTCCCGTCTTCGGCTGCAGGAGGCGAGATGTCGACCGGCCTGGCTCGCTCTTCTCGTTCAGAGCACCTGAAAGCCGTGGGTTCCATCGCGAGCGAGCTGCTCGACGAGGCCGAATTCCCAATCGAGATAGGCCTGCATCGCGGCCGCCGCGTTGTCGGTGCCCTCATAAGGCCGCTTGTAGACGTCGTCGACTTCCTCGACGGCGCGTAACAGGCCGCGCTCGATCGGCAACCCGGCCGCCTCCCACGCCCGAGTTCCTCCCGCCAGAACGGCGACCGGCCGATCGGTGAGATCGGCGGCAGCGTAACGCGCCAGGGTGCCGTCGCAGGACGTCAACACCAGCCGGCGGCCGGCAGGCAATCGGTGCAGCGCCTCGGCGAGCCGCGCGCGAACCACGAACCAGGCGCCGGGCACGTGCCCGGCGGTATGGCGAGGGCTGGTCTCCAGATCCACCACGACAGTCTCATCGAGCGCCACCGCCAGCGCCTCGGGCGCGAGCATCAACACGTCAGTCGCCGGGAAGGGCGGGCGGCGAGGCGGGCGCGGGCCAATTTCGAGCTCGCCTCCGCCGATGCCGCCCTCCAGGATGTGGACGTTTCGCCATCCCATCTGGATCAGCCAGGAGGTGGCGAGGGTGGCGCGGACTCCATCGTCGTCGGCCAGCACGAGGTGGGCGTGGCGCACGCCGACCCATTCGTCCGTCGCCTGCACCAATTGCCCGCCCGGTGCCGAGCGGAAGCCCCGCAGATGACCGGCTTCGAATTCCTCGGGATTGCGCACGTCGAGCAGGAACAGGGTGAACCCTTTCGGTTCCCGTCGCCATTGCTCGAGCGTATCGCGATTGACGGAGCGAACCCCCGCCCGTTCTGCCAGCGCCCGCGCACGGTTCAATGCTGCAGTGCGCGCCGCCGCCGACAGCTCTGGAAATCGCCGGCCGGCGCCGCGATCGAGGTCCAATCCGGCGAGCGTCCAGCCGATGGTGCCGTTGCGCAGCGCGAACACCGGGTTGGGAATTCCCGCATTGATCAACGACTGGGTGCCGATGATCGAGCGGGTCCGTCCGGCGCAGTTGACGATCACCGTGGTCTCCGGCCGGGGCGCCAGATCGTGCAGGCGCAACACCAGTTCGCCGCCCGGCACGCTGGTGCCGGTGGGGATCGACATGGTGCGATACTCCTCGAAGCGACGGGAATCGAGCACGACGACGTCGGCCTGCTCCGCGATCAGCCGATCGACTTCCTTGGCGGAGAGCGATGGCGTGTGCCGCCTGGACTCGACCAATTCGCCGAATGCCTTGCTCGGCACGTTGACGTCGATGAAAACCTCGCCGCCGGCCTGCCGCCATCCGTCGAGACCGCCATCGAGCCGCGCGACGTTGGTATAGCCAAGCGCGGCCAGACGGGCCTCGGCGCGCTCCACCAGTCCGCCGCCGTCATCATAGAGAACGATCGGTGCGTCGGAGCGCGGCACGAGATCGAGCACTTTCATCTCGATTCGACTGAGCGGCAACGACACCGCGAACAGCGGATGGCCGCGCGAGTAGGGTCCCTCTTCGCGCACGTCGAGCAACGCCATCTCGCGCCCTTCGATCAGGGCGGCGCGAACGGACGCGGTGGTGACGAAGTGAGCCATCGTGGGTCTTCCTTGTTAGCGTGTTCGGGATGATCGCTCGGTTTGCGGACGCCGACGTGGGATGTTCGCTAAATATTTGATCGAAACGTGGTGCCGGTTGAGGGCATTGAATTCCCGACCTTCGGTTTACAAACCACGGTACAGTACCGGCACCCGAGGGCAATCGATAGGCGAGGTGCAAGCGGACGTGCACGTCAGCCTTCTCAATTCTCGGCTTGGTGGCGCGAAACTTGCTAACATTGGGCATCTTCGGCTTGTAGATCGCCAGGCGCGGCGGCGCGTGATCCTGCGCGACTGACGCGCTGCCGCTGCTTCCTTCACTGTCATATCAGGAGATTACAATGCCTTTCGATTTAGTCCTGCGCGGCGGTCGGGTGATTGACCCCTCGCAGAAACTCGACGCCGTGACGGATGTCGCCTTCGCCGCCGGCAAAGTGGTCAAGGTCGGAAACGAGCTCAGCGTCGATCCGGGAACCGACGTGCGCGACGTGTCGGGTTACATCGTCACCCCGGGCCTTATCGATCTGCACACCCACGTCTATTGGGGGGGCACCTCGCTCGGCATCGACGCCGAGGAGTTCTGCCGCACCTCCGGCGTCACGACCGCGGTCGACACCGGCAGCGCCGGCCCTGGCAATTTCGCAGGCTTCCGCAAGCATGTGATCGAGCCGAGCCAGGTCCGCATTCTCGCTTACCTGCATGTGTCGCACGCCGGCATTTTCGGTTTCTCGCATCGGGTCATGGTTGGCGAGAGTGAGGAACTCCGGCTGATGAATCCGATCGACGCCGTCACCGTGGCCGAGGCCAACCGCGACCTCATCGTCGGCATCAAGGTGCGGGTCGGCCTCCACGCTTCGGGCACCTCGGGGATCGTGCCGCTCGAAATCGCGCTTGAGGTCGCCGAGCAAATCGGCATGCCGCTGATGGCGCATATCGATCATCCGCCGCCGAGCTACGAGGAGGTGCTCGCCCGCCTGCGTACGGGCGACGTCCTCACCCACGCGTTCCGGCCGTTTCCCAACACGCCCGCCACCGCCCAGGGCACAGTGAAACGTGCGGTGCTGGAGGCGCGCGAACGCGGCGTGTTGTTCGATATCGGTCACGGTAAAGGCTCATTCGCCTTCAAGACTGCGCGGGCGATGCTCGCCAACGGCTTCTATCCGGACACCATCTCCTCGGACGTCCATGCCCTGTGCATCGACGGCCCAGCCTTCGATCAGGTGACCACCATGTCCAAGTTCCTGTGCATGGGCATGCCGCTCCCCGATGTGGTCGCGGCTTCGACCGTCAATGCGGCGATGGCGTTGCGGCGTCCCGAACTCGGCAGCCTCAAGCCGGGGAGTGTCGGAGACGCCACCCTCATCTCGATCAAGGATGGCCAGTTCGACTACGTCGACGTTGTCGGCGAGCACCTGATCGGCGACCGCAAGATCGTGTCCGAAGGCGTCGTCATCGGCGGTCGGTGGTGGCACCCGAAACAGTCGTCGAAATTCAAGCAGCTCGCGGGCTAAAGCCGGGCCGTAAATGGATGTAATCGCTCGAAAATATGATCGCTCGAACATGCTGTCTCCTTCGTGGCCGACCGGATCCTGGCGGCGGAGCGAGCAGGCCGTGCTGGCATACCACTTGCAGGCAAAAGGACACTGATCGCCGTCGGTCTGACCGGCCCGTTTCATCTCACGTAGCATCGAACCTTCGGTCAGTGAATCAGGCGGAACCGCTATCACAACCCGAGACTGGGAGAACTCCATGGATCGCAGGACTGTGTTGAAAGGATTGGCCGGGGTGGGCAGCCTGGCGGCGACGGGCGGCCTTTCGATGCCGGCCCTTTCCCAGGGCGCCGCGGCGCGCACCTTGCGCTTTGTGCCCCAAGCCAACCTCGCGAATTTCGATCCGGTGTGGGGCACACAATATGTCGTGCGCAACGCCGCCGCGCTGGTGTGGGACACCCTCTACGGCATTGACGCCACGCTGCAGCCGCAGCGCCAGATGGTCGAGTCCGAGGAGGTGTCCGATGACGGTCTGATCTGGACCTTTCGTCTCCGGCCGGGGCTGAAATTCCACGACGGCGAGCCGGTGCTGAGCAAGGACGTGGTGGCGAGCCTGACGCGTTGGTCGGCTCGCGATCCCATGGGGCTGATGATCAAGGCGATCCAGAACGAGCTGACCGCGGTCGACGACAAAACCTTCAAATGGGCGCTGAAGCAGCCTTATCCGAAGATGATGCTGGCACTGGGCAAGAACAGTACGCCCTGCGCTTTCATCATGCCGGAGCGCATCGCCCAGACCGACCCATTCAAGCAGATCCCCGACTATATCGGCTCGGGCCCAATGAAGTTCGCGAAGAGCGAGTGGGTGCCCGGCGCCAAGGCGGTGTTTGAGAAGTTTGCCGATTACACGCCACGGCAGGAGAAGGCGTCCTGGCTCGCCGGCGGCAAGCAGATGCTGGTCGACCGCGTGGAATGGGTGGTGATCCCGGATCCTGCGACGGCGGCGGCCGCGCTGCAGAACGGCGAGGTCGATTGGTGGGAGAGTCCGATCACCGATCTGGTGCCGTCGCTCAGGAAGAACCGCAACATCAGCGTCGACATCGCCGACCCGCTCGGCAACATCGGTTCGTTCCGGATGAACCACCTGCACCCGCCCTTCAACGACGTGAAGGCGCGACGTGCTCTGCTCACGGCCCTCAGCCAGGAAGATTACATGCGTGCGCTGGTCGGGGACGATACTTCGCTCTGGAAGCCGCTGCCGGGTTTCTTCACGCCGGATACGCCGCTCTACACGGAGGAGGGCGGCGAGATCCTCAAGGGCAAGCGCGATCTCGTAGCGGCCAAGAAGCTCCTGGCCGAGAGCGGCTATTCGGGCCAGCCGGTCACCTGCGTGGTGGCGCAGGACCAGCCGATCACCAAAGCGCAGGGCGATGTCACCGCGGATCTGCTGAAGCAAATGGGCATGAATGTCGACTTCGTCGCGACCGATTGGGGCACGGTCGGCTCCCGTCGCGCCCAGAAGACGCCTCCGGGTCAGGGCGGCTGGCAGGTGTTTCACACCTGGCACGCCGGCGCGGACTGCATCAACCCCGCCGCCTACAACGCCATTCGCGCCAATGGCGACAAGGCGTGGTTTGGCTGGCCCACCAGCGCTGCCGTGGAAAAGGAAGTCCTGGCGTGGTTCGACGCCAAGAATCTCGATGAGGAGAAGGCCGCGGTCAATCGCCTCAACAGGGCGGCACTCGAGGACGTCATCTATGCGCCGACCGGCTTCTTCCTGAGCTATACGGCGTGGCGCAAGAACATCTCCGGCATCGCGAAGGGGCCGCTGCCGTTCTTCTGGGGCGTATCGAAGACCGCATGACGGTGCGGTGAACTCACATGGTCTCGTATATCCTCCGGCGCGTTCTCTCGACCGTGCCCGTGATGGCGATCGTCGCGCTGTTCGTCTTCAGTCTGCTCTACATCGCGCCGGGGGATCCGGCGGCGGTGATCGCGGGCGATCAGGCGAGCCCCGCCGACGTTGAGCGGATTCGCGAGGGCCTCGGCCTCGACCGGCCGTTTCTGGTCCAGTTCGGGACCTGGCTCTGGCGCATCCTGCACGGGGATCTCGGCACCTCGATCTTCACCAACCTGCCGGTCTCCGCGCTGATCGCCCAGCGCATCGAGCCGACGCTTTCGCTGATGGTGCTTACCCTCGTCCTGACCATTCTCGTCGCCGTGCCGCTCGGCGTGGTGGCGGCGTGGAAGGCGGGAAGCTGGGTGGACCGCACCATCATGGCGTTCGCCGTGTTCGCGTTCTCGCTTCCAGTCTTTGTGGTCGGATACGTCCTCGCCTACGTGTTCGCGCTGCAGTTCGATTGGCTTCCCGTGCAGGGCTACACGCCGCTGGCCGAAGGCTTCTGGCCATGGCTGCAGAACCTGATCCTCCCGGCGCTCGCGCTCGGCTGCGTCTACATCGCCCTGATCGCGCGCATTACCCGTGCCTCCATGCTCGAGGTGCTGCAGCAGGATTATATCCGCACCGCCCGCGCCAAGGGCCTGGATCAGCGCAGCATCCTGTTCGTTCATGCGCTGAAAAACGCAGCCGTTCCGATCATCACGGTGATCGGCATCGGCGTCGCCCTGTTGATCGGCGGCGCGGTGGTGACCGAAAGTGTGTTCGCCATCCCGGGTCTTGGCCGGCTGACGATCGACGCCATCCTGCGCCGCGACTACCCGGTCATCCAGGGCATCGTCCTGATGTTCAGCTTCCTCTACGTGCTGGTCAATCTGATGGTCGACGTCACCTACACCCTGGTCGACCCGAGGATCCGCTATTGACCGTCTCGACCACCAGCACGGCGCCGGCGGTGCCGCCGGGTCTTGTCGTCGCGCCGCACCTGCCGGATCTGATGCTCCCGGTGGCAATCCGGCGCGGTGTCCTCGGCTTCCTGCGCAACCATCCGACCGTCGCGATCGGCGGCGCGTTGCTGCTCTGCCTCGTATTGGTCGGGATCTTCGCGCCCTTTCTTGGGACGGTCGACCCGACCGCACTGGCGCCCGCCAAGCGCACGCGCGCGCCCTCCGCGGACTTTTGGTTCGGCACCGACATGCTGGGCCGCGATATCTATTCACGCGTGCTCTATGGGGCACGGGTCTCCCTTACCGTAGGCCTTTCGGTGGCAACACTGGCCTCGCTCGCCGGTCTCGCCATCGGCCTCGTCTCCGGTTTCGTGCGATGGGCGGACGGCATCGTCATGCGGTTCATGGACGGGCTGATGTCGATACCGCCGATCCTGCTCGCCGTTGCGCTGATGGCGTTGACACGCGGCAGCGTCGGCAACGTCATCCTGGCCATCACCGTCGCCGAAATCCCGCGGGTTTCGCGTCTGGTGCGCAGCGTCGTGCTGTCGCTGCGCGAGCAGGCCTATGTGGATGCTGCCGTCGCCTCCGGCACGCGAGCACCGATGATCATCCTGCGCCACATCCTGCCCAATACGATGGCGCCGATGCTGGTCCAGGCAACCTATATCTGCGCCAGCGCCATGATCGTGGAATCCATTCTCTCCTTCATCGGCGCCGGCACGCCGCCCACCATTCCGTCCTGGGGCAACATCATGGCCGAGGGCAGGGCGTTGTGGCAGGTAAAGCCCTACATCGTGTTCTTTCCCGCCGCGTTCCTGTCTGTCACCGTGCTCGCCGTCAACCTGCTCGGCGACGGCCTGCGCGATGCGCTCGATCCGCGAATGGCCAAAAGCCTGTAGAGCACAACCAGCCGGGAATGAGGTTCTGATCCGATGGCATTGCTCGAAGTCCAGAATCTGCAGACCCATTTCCGCACGCCTGAGGGTATCAACCGCGCCGTCGACGGCGTCTCCTTCCATGTCGCCGAAGGCGAGACGCTGGCCATCGTTGGTGAATCCGGCTGCGGCAAGTCGGTCACCGCGATGTCGCTGATGCGGCTCATCCCCGAACCCCCGGGCAAGATCGCGGGTTCCGTCCGCTTCCAGGGAAAGGATCTGCTGCAACTCTCCGAGCCTGAGATGCGCGCCATCCGCGGCAACGACATTTCGATGATCTTCCAGGAGCCGATGACGAGCCTCAATCCGGTGCTGACCGTCGGCCGTCAGATTGGCGAGACGCTGCGGATGCATCAGGGGTTAGACAAGCCGGCCGCATTGGCCCGCGCCATCGAGATGCTGATATTGGTTGGCATCCCGGAGCCGGCGCGGCGCGTGCGCGAATATCCGCATCAGCTCTCGGGCGGCATGCGCCAGCGCGTGATGATCGCCATGGCACTCGCCTGCAACCCCAAGCTCCTGATCGCCGACGAGCCGACCACGGCGCTGGACGTCACGATCCAGGCGCAGATCCTGCAGTTGATGCTGGACCTCAAGCGCCGCGTCGGTGCGGCGATCATTCTGATCACCCATGATCTCGGCGTGGTCGCCGAAATCGCCGAGCGTGTCATGGTCATGTATGCCGGCCACAAGGTTGAGGAGGCGCCGGTAGCCGAGCTGTTCCGCGCTCCCCGTCATCCCTATACGCAGGGCCTGCTCGGCGCGGTGCCCAAGCTCGGCTCCTCCCTCACCGGCTCGGCGAGGCGCCTCGCCGAGATCCCCGGGCAAGTGCCCAGCTTGAAGAAACGGATCGAGGGCTGCGTCTTTGCCGGGCGGTGTTCCCTGGCGACCGATCTCTGTCGTCAGTTCGCACCGGGTCTCGAAGAGAAGGGTCCGCGCCACGTCGCCGCCTGCCATTACGCGCCCAAGGAGGCGGCCGCGGCATGAGGGTCCCGCTGCTCCAGGTCAATGACCTCAAGAAGCATTTTCCGGTCCGCGGCGGCCTGTTCAGCCGCAAGTCCAACTGGGTCTATGCCGTGGACGGCGTATCCTTCGAGGTCGAGCGTGGCGAGACCCTGTCTCTCGTCGGCGAATCCGGCTGCGGCAAGTCGACGGTCGGCCGAGCCATTCTGCGACTGTTCGACGTCACCGCCGGCCAGGTGGTGCTGGATGGCCAGCGTATCGACGATCTTTCACCCGGAGCCCTGCGCAGCATGCGCCGCCGCGTCCAGGTGGTGTTCCAGGATCCGTTCTCCAGTCTCAATCCGCGGATGCGCGTGCGCGATATCCTGGCCGAGCCAATCCGAAATTTCGGCCTCGCGGGATCTTCCGCCGAACTCGAGATGCGGGTTGCGGCGCTGATGGACACCGTGCGCCTGCCGCGCGATGCGCTGAACCGCCGGCCTCACGAATTCTCAGGCGGTCAGCGCCAGCGCATCGGTATCGCCCGGGCACTCGCGGCGGAGCCCGAACTGATCGTCTGCGACGAGGCGGTCTCGGCTCTCGACGTCTCGGTCAAGGCGCAGATCGTCAACCTGCTGCAGGACCTGCAGCAGCAGTTCGGCCTCGCGCTGCTCTTCATCAGCCACGATCTGGCGATCGTCGAGCACATGACGCACCGTGTCGCCGTCATGTATCTCGGCAAGATCGTTGAGATGGCGCCCAGGCAGCAAATCTTCACCGCGCCGAAGCATCCCTACACCAAGGCGCTGCTCTCGGCCGTGCCGGTGCCGGAGCCCGGCGCCGCCCGCACCCCGATGATCCTGAAGGGCGACGTGCCGAGCCCGATCAACCCGCCCAGCGGATGCCGCTTCCACACAAGGTGCCCATTCGTGTTCGATCGCTGCCGGAGCGAGGAGCCACAGCTTCGCTCGACCGAAGGCAATCAGTGGTTCGCGTGTCATCTCGATGTGCTGCCGGAAGCGCCGGGACCCGCCCGGTGATGCGGACAACACTTTCTCGGCAGGGCTCGAAGCTGTTGAGGGAAAGCGGTCATTGCTAGTACTGACTATGTTAGATCTGTGAGTCGCGTGCTGCCCATGCTTCGAGACGCTCGCGTCGCTCGCTCCTCAGCATGAGGTTATTGTGTTTCAACAAGTTAGACCTCATCCTGAGGAGGTCACGAAGTGGCCGTCTCGAAGGATGGGCCGCAATACCGATTTGTGATTCCAGGTACTAGTCTGGTGATGACGATGCCGACGTTGCCGAAACAGCATTGGACTTGGCATAGGCAACGAATTCCTTGAGATTATTTGCGGGAAAGTCTTTGCGGACCACCAGCAGTTCAGGATATTCGGCGCTCAGTCCGATCGGCTCGAAATCCTCCGCGGGTCGTAGCCCAGATCGGGGTAAAACGCCGGAGCCAGCGCATGGGTGCCGAGGTGACCGGACAGGACCGTATATCCGTCGGCTGCCGCACGAGCGGCGCGAAGCGTTCCAACGGTGCCACTGGCGCCTCCCGCATTCTCCACCACAAACCTCTGGCCGAGATGGTGATTGAAAATGTCGGCGACGATCCTGCCGGTGATATCGGCCGGCCCGCCGGCTGCGAACGGAACGATGATCGTGACCGTTCGCGCCGGATAATCTTCGGCCTGCGCGCCAGCGATTCCGGCTGCCATCAAGAGAACCGCCGCTGCCATCAAATGCGTTGCCATTTATCGCCTCGCCGACATCATGATGATCGTTACCATAGGCGGTTCCGCCGACAGGCAAGTCGAGTTGGCCTCGCGCGTTTGTTCGCGGGGTTTCTGGCGGATAACTGGTGACATAGGAGACCGCCGCGAACCGCCAACAGCCCGCGACCAGACGGGCCCGCGTTTCGTCGTTCAAGCCGCTATCGGGGTAAAAGCGGACTCGGCGAGGACATGCTATTTCGGTAGCGAATGACCCGGAGCGGACAATTTGGCCTATTCGATCCCGGCCTACCGTGATTTGATGCCCTATCAGGAGCCGATGATTTAACGGGGGATACGAAATGCTGACTTTGTATTTTTCTCCGGGTGCCTGCTCGATGGCAGCGCATATCGTTCTTGAGGAGAGCGGCGAGAAGTATCAATCGCAACAAGTTCACTTTGCTGATGCAGAGCAACGCTCCGAAGCCTATCTAAAGATCAATCCGCAAGGCCGAGTGCCGGCGTTGGTCCTCGACGACGGGGAGCCTTTGGCCGAGAACACCGCGATCCTTCCTTATCTTGGAAAACGATTTGGACTTTGGCCGACAGACCCCGTAGCGGAAGCGAGGGTTCTCTCGCTCATCGGCTTTCTGGCAAGCAGCGTTCATCCCTCCGTTGCGCATATGTGGCGCCCGGAACGCTACGCCGCCGATCCTTCCGTGTTTCCTCAGATACAAGATGCGGGTCGCAATACGTTCGACGGATATCTCGAACAGATCGACGGCAAGTTGGCGGGACGGCATTGGTTCTCGGATCAATATTCGGTCGTCGATCCCTACCTGCTGGTTTTCTATCTTTGGGGACTGCGCCGAGGCTATCCGATGCAGGAGTTGAAGAACTTTGCGGCCTTCAAGGACAGGATGATGCAACGGCCCGCCGTGCAGCACGTTCTTGCGAAAGAGAAGATCAATTTATAGGACGGCTTAAGCAGCCGTATTTTGATGGCTTAGGTCCGCATTTCGACTTCCGGTTTTGGCACCTTTGAGACATGCCGACTGCATTGAGCAATGTCCGCTCTCAGGGGTAACCCGGAAGACATTTGCTCGCAGTGAGTTCTTCTCTGTTTGACCCATCTCGGTCATCGGCGGCCAAGTTTGCTGTGATGCACCATACAGATCTCATTCGACGATGTGGTAGGGTACGTCCTCGGCTTGAGGTGAGCCATGAGGCGACGCAAATTTATCACGCTTCTCGGCGGCGCGGCCGCGTGGCCGCTCGCGGCGGCGGCGCAGCAGACCGACCGCGTGCGGCGAGTCGGCGCGCTCGGGGCTCTTGCCGCTGACGATCCGGAGGGACAGGCTCGCCTTGCGGCGTTCCGGGAGGGGCTACAGCAACTTGGCTGGATCGATGGCCGCAACGTGCGGATCGACAGCCGCTGGGGCGCCGGCGATGCCGATGACATCCGCAAAAACGCGAAGGAATTGGTAGCGCTCGCGCCGGACGTTATCCTGGCCACTGGCAGCGCAGCTATGGGACCGTTGCAACAGCTGACCCGTACCGTGCCGGTTGTGTTCGTCCTCGTCCCCGATCCCGTTGGCGCCGGCTACATCGACAGCTTGGCGCATCCTGGCGGTAACGCGACGGGCTTTACCATCTTCGAATTTGCTATCGGTGCGAAATGGCTGGAGTTGCTCAAGGAGATCGTGCTGGGTTTGAAGCGTGCTGCAGTACTGCGCGATCCTGCCATATCCTCTGGGCTCGGCCTGTTCGGCGCGATCCAATCAGCGGCTCCGTCGCTTGGGTTGGAGGTGAGCGCGGTCAACGTGCGCGACGCTGGCGAGATCGAGCGCGCCGTCTCGAGCTTCGCCCGCTCTCTAAATGGCGGTTTGATAGTGACGCCGAGCGCGTTGGCGGGGGTTCATCGCTAGCTGATCATCGCCCTTGCAGCCCAGCACAAGCTGCCCGCGATCTACTACGAACGTTACTACGTCAAAGACGGCGGCCTGATCTCCTACGGGGCAGATTTTCACGATCAATTCAGGAGTGCGGCGTCTTACGTCGACCGCATCCTCAAGGGAGAAAAGCCGGCCGACCTGCCGGTGCAGGCGCCGACCAAGTACCAGCTGGTGATCAACCTCAAGACCACCAAGGCGCTCGGGCTCACCGTGCCACCGTCGCTGCTCGCCCGCGCGGACGAGGTGATTGAATGATGGGCTTGTTCGCTGCGGTGCATGAGTCCGTTAGTGGCACGTTTGAGACATGCCGACCGATGCTGACGATGTCTGTTGATCGGGGAAGACCGGAAGTGGATGGTGGCAGGTCAGAATGACGTGAATGACCCACAGCGGACGTTGCAGTGGCTGGGCGTACCGGACCGCTTTGCGGAGCTTCATCAGATCGGAGCTCTACCATCGCCTCTCAGGCAATAGTCGCACGGTGTTGTAGCCGAACTTCCGATTATACGATCGTGCAGCGTTATACGCGGGAGCGAATCTCATATTG
>Ga0193726_1001054_pt1 | contig 23656 bp, 22 predicted proteins | sample H2c1metaG_FD_144928 | JGI IMG/M metagenome (GOLD analysis project Ga0193726, IMG submission 144928) | Soil microbial communities from a riparian zone of the East river system, Colorado, United States - H2c1 | ecosystem: Environmental > Terrestrial > Soil > Riparian zone | place: USA: East River...
TTTCAGCATTCAAGCGCACGAGATGGCGCATCAATGGTTCGGCGACCTGGTCACCATGGGATGGTGGGACGATACCTGGCTGAATGAAAGCTTCGCCTCGTGGCTCGCCGCCAAGGAGACGGCGGCGCGAAATCCTATGTGGCACTGGTGGGAGCAGGAAGACGCATCGCGGGAATCGGCTATGGCGGCGGACGCGCGAGCGACTTCGCATGCCATCGAACAGCACGTAACCAACGAGCTGGAAGCGCTCAATTCCTTCGATTCGGACATTACCTACAGCAAAGGTGAAGCGCTGCTGCGCATGCTGGAGGCTTACATCGGCGAGGACGTGTTTCGTCAGGGGATCCGCAGCTACATGAAGGACCGAGCCTATTCGAACGCGGCTGCGGCAGATCTCTGGAATGCTTTGGGCCACGCCAGTGGCAAGAACATTCCCGCAGTCGCGGCGCCGTGGATCGAGAAGCCGGGATTTCCCTTGGTTCAAGTGACGGCGGCCTGCGATGCGTCCGGCAATCGCAGCGTGACCTTGCGCCAGAAGCGCTTCCTGCTGAACGGCGGCAGCGAGAATGCCGCCGAGTGGCAGGTGCCCTTGAGAATTCGCAGCGGCACCGCCGCCCCGCGCAACGTGCTGCTCGACGCTCAGGAGCAGAAGACCGCAGCAGGCCGCTGCGACGAGGCGTTGTCCGTCAATGCCGATGCTGTCGGCTATTACCGTGTCCAATACGACGCCGGCACACTGGCCGTGAACACGCGGCTGTTTCCCGCCGCGGTTGACGGCGATCGCATTGCCTTGCTCGACGATCAATGGGCGTTGGTGGGAAACGGCGAGACACCATTGCAGAGCTTTTTGGCGCTGGCATCCGCCATGGGCGGAGACCGCGACGCACGTGCCTGGCAGCAGATCCTCCGCGCGCTCGCGATCATCGAGTACGCCGAGCGCCGAGCGCCCGGGCATGAAGCCTTCGCGCTGTATGCGCGCGCACTGATCAAGCCTGTGGCGGAGACTCTCGGGTGGGACGCCGCGCCGCAGGAAACGCCTGACGTGGGCGACTTGCGCGACACGCTGCTGCGGGACTTGAGCCGCTGGGGTGATCAAGCGACCATTGATGAGGCGCGCCGCCGCTTCGCCGCATTCGTCAAAGATCCGCGCGGTCTGAGCGCGGACGCGCAGGCAACCCTGCTCGCCATCGTTGGGCAAAATGCGGATGCTGCGACTTTTGCGCAGCTGCATACCATGGCCAAGGGGGCAAAAGACGAGACCGCCATGGAACGCTACTACGTGGCGCTCGCGCGGGTGCGGGATCCCGATCTCGCGCGCCAAGTGGTGCAAATTGCCCTGTCCGATGAAATTCCGCCGCAGGCGAACACGCTGGGCCGCCGCTTGATCCAGCTGTTGGCGCGCGAACATCCCCGGCTTTCCTGGGACACATTTATCGCCCATCAAGATCAGATCATGAAATCGATGTCGAGTTTCGATCGGGCGCTGCTCTTGGCGCAACAAACGCCGGCCGTATATTGGGACACATTGCCGCTGGATCAGCTCGAGGCGTGGGTGCGCGCGAACATTCCCGAAGGAGCATCCGACAATCTGGCGCGCGGCATGGAAACCGCGCATCACTTGGCGGCGCAGAAACTGGCGCTGGTGAAAGCGGCCGACGCGTACCTGGCATCGGCGAAGCATGCCGCGCGCTGACTCTTGCGGCGCGCTGACCCTTGCGGCGCGCTGACCCTTAAGGTCTTTGCAATTCTTTTCTTAGGCGTCGGGCAGGAGAATCTTGGGCAACTGCGCGCTGCGGCGATAAAACACGCCGACATTGCCGATGCGCTGCACGATCTCGCTGGAAGTTTGCTTCGCCAAATCGTCCAACGCCGCATCGCGTGCGCTGCGTTCGCCGACCCGGGCGGAGACTTTTACCAATTCGTGGTCATTTAAGGCACGATCCAATTCCTGCACCACGCCTAAGGTTAAGCCGGCATTTCCCAGCATGACGATGGGACTCATGGGGTGCGCCAGACGGCGCAGATGTTTCTTTTGTTTCTCGGAAAGTGGTGTCATCCGGCGATTATAGTCGTAACCGAAAATGCCCAAGCGCTCAAAAAGCAGTTCCCGCTGGCTTACCGAACACGCCAACGATGAGTTCGTGAAACGCGCACAGAAGGAGGGCTGGCGCTCGCGCGCCGTGTTCAAGCTCGCGCAGATTCAGGAAACCGAGCGGCTGTTGCGTCCGGGAATCCGTTGTGTCGATTTGGGTTCCGCGCCCGGCGGTTGGAGCCAGTATGCGGCGAAGATCATCGGCGGAAAGAGCCGTATCGTGGCGACCGACATTCTGCCGATGGATGCCATCCCGGGCGTCGACTTCGTCCAAGGAGACTTTCGGGACGAGGCGGTGCTCGAGCAGGTTTTGCAATGTGTGGGCGCGGATAAAGTCGACCTTGTATTGTCGGATATGGCCCCCAACATGGCTGGAATCGATGCGGTGGACCAGCCTCGCTCCATGTATTTGGCGGAGCTCGCCATCGAGTTCGCAGATCGTGTTTTGGCGCCTGGAGGCGATTTGCTCGTGAAATTATTTCAAGGCGCCGGATTCGAACAGATCATCCGGGATGCTCGCACTCGTTATGGCCGCGTGGCGACAAAAAAGCCGAAAGCGTCACGAACTCGCAGTCCCGAGATCTATCTGTTGGCGCGGCAGTTTAGGATGGTGTAAGTTGAGGAACGCCCGTCAGAATTTGTGGTCCTAATTGACGGTTGCAGGTGAAACTTGAACGATTTGACGAAACAAATTCTCTTGTGGGTCGCCCTGGCAGTGATTCTGCTCGCGATTTTCAGCCAATTCGGCATGCGCACGGGCCAGCCGTCACAGATCATCTACTCCCAATTTCTCACCGAGGTGAAGAGCGGCGCCATCGAGTCGGTCACGCTCAAAGGCGAGATTATCGAAGGCAAACGCCGTTCCGGCGAGCAATTCGTCACATTCAATCCTGAGACCAACAATAGCGCCTTAATTGGCACGCTGTCGGCGCAGGGCGTGAAATTCGGCGGCGAACCCCCGAAGCAACAGTCGGTCTTTCTGCAGCTGCTGATATCGGCCTTCCCGATATTGATTCTCATTGGCTTCTGGGCTTACTTCATGCGCCAGATGCAGGGCGCATCCGGCGGCAGGGGGGCTATGTCCTTCGGCAAAAGCCGCGCCAGGCTCTTGGGCGAGGATCAGGTCAACATTACCTTTGCCGATGTGGCGGGGGTCGAAGAGGCCAAGCAAGAAGTCGTCGAAATCGTCGATTTCTTGAAAGATCCCGGCAAGTTCCAGAAACTTGGCGGCAAGATCCCGAAAGGTGTGCTGATGGTCGGCTCCCCCGGCACCGGCAAGACCCTGCTGGCCCGCGCCATCGCCGGCGAGGCCAAAGTGCCTTTCTTCACCATTTCGGGCTCGGATTTCGTGGAAATGTTCGTCGGCGTGGGTGCTTCGCGCGTGCGCGACATGTTCGAACAGGCCAAGAAGCACGCTCCTTGCATCATTTTCATCGATGAAATCGACGCCGTCGGCCGCCATCGCGGCGCCGGCTTGGGCGGCGGCCACGACGAGCGCGAACAGACCTTGAACCAGTTGCTGGTCGAGATGGACGGTTTTGAGGGCAATGAGGGGATCATTGTGATTGCGGCCACCAACCGGCCCGATGTGCTGGATCCGGCGCTGCTGCGCCCGGGCCGTTTCGATCGCCAAGTGGTCGTGCCCCTGCCCGACGTTCGCGGCCGCGAACAAATTCTCAAAGTCCATATGCGCAAGGTACCGCTCGGCGACAACGTCAAGCCCTCGGTCATTGCGCGCGGCACGCCCGGTTTCTCGGGTGCGGATCTCGCCAATCTGGTCAATGAAGCGGCGCTGTTCGCGGCGCGCGGCAACAAACGGTCGGTGACCATGGAAGAGTTCGAGCGCGCCAAGGACAAGATCATGATGGGCGCGGAGCGCCGCTCCATGGTCATGACCGAGGAAGAGAAGCGCAACACCGCGTATCACGAGTCGGGACATGCCATCGTGGGCTTGAGCGTGCCCGAGCATGATCCGGTGTACAAAGTGACCATCATCCCGCGCGGGCGCGCGCTCGGCGTGACGATGTTCCTGCCGGAAGCGGATCGCTACAGCACCAGCAAGCGGCAGCTCGAGAGCCGAATTGCAACGTTGTTCGGCGGCCGTATCGCCGAGGAACTGGTGTTCGGCGCCGATGCCGTCACCACCGGCGCCTCCAACGACATCGAACGTGCCACGGAATTGGCGCGCAACATGGTCACTCGCTGGGGTCTGTCGGATCGCCTGGGTCCGCAGACGTACAGCGAGGAGTCCGGCGAAGTATTCTTGGGGCGCAGCGTCACACAGCACAAACAGGTGTCGGATGTGACCGCGCATGTGATCGACGAAGAAGTGCGCCGCGTCATCGATAACAACTACCAGCGCGCGTACAAAATTCTGCAGACCAATATGGACAAGCTGCAGACCATGTCCGAGGCCTTGATCAAGTACGAGACCATCGATGAGGAAATGATCAAGGACATCATGGAAGGCCGCGCGCCGCGGCCGCCGCGCGACTGGGACGATACACCGACACCGACGCCGCGCGGCCCTTCGGCAGAGAAGCCGACGCCGCCGCTGGTCAATCCTGCGGGTCAGCACTAGATTTCGGGAACGCGAATTTAATTGGCGGTGGCCAGCCCGGGGGTATAGACGCCTAGACGACGGCCGCGAATGACGCTCAACACAAACGATGATTTCTGCGCACCGACGCTGAGCGGACGGATACGCACGGTTTCGGGGCAGGGATGGCCGGAAGGGAACTGCTCTTCTACGTTCCCTTCCGGCTTTCCCCGCCCCGCAGTCTGAAGTCGCCGATGCAGTGGCGTTGTCGACAGCGAACGATCGATCTGACCCGGCCCGTGGTCATGGGCATTCTCAATGTCACGCCGGATTCATTTTCCGATGGCGGGCGCTTTGCGGAGACGGACGCGGCGCTCGCGCGTGCACGGCAAATGGTGGCGGAGGGCGCGGCGATAATCGATGTGGGTGGCCAGTCGACCCGACCCGGGGCGCTGGGCGTCGACGAAGCGGTGGAAGTCGCGCGCGTGCTCCCCGTCATCGAGGCGATCGCAGCAAGTTGCGATGTCGCTATTTCGATCGATAGTTCAAATCCCGGCGTCATGAAAGCCGGCGTTGCCGCCGGCGCTTGCATCATCAACGATGTCTATGCATTGCGCGCAGCCGGCGCCCGCGCGGTCGCGGCGGAAACTCAGGCCGGTGTGTGTCTCATGCACATGCAAGGCGAGCCGCGTACCATGCAAGACAGTCCGCACTATAATGACGTGGTCGGTGAAGTGAGCGACTTCCTATTGCGCGAGCGGCAGGCGTGCGTGAACGCAGGCATCGCTGCTGGGTGCATCGCCTTCGATCCGGGGTTTGGGTTTGGCAAGAGCTTGGAGCACAATTTGACGCTACTGAAAGAGTTGCCGCGATTTGCCGCGCTCGGCGCGCCGCTGCTGGTGGGCGTTTCGCGCAAGAGCGTCATCGGCAAAATTTTGGGGAAGGCACTCAATGAGCGCCTTTACGGCGGATTGGGATTGGCGGCGCTGGCGGTGAGCAGCGGCGCCAGGATCATTCGCACCCACGATGTGGGTCCAACGCGCGATGCCATACGCTGTGTCAGCGCAGTGTTGCAAGGACTGGAAACTTGACGAATTTGTTCGGCACCGATGGCGTACGCGGCCGCGTCGGCACGGCACCGATGACGGTGGATTTTGCCCTGCACCTGGCCAGTGCCGCAGCACGCGTGTTGGCGCCGGGTGGCGGGCGCGTTCTCATCGGCAAGGACACGCGGGTGTCAGGCTACATGTTCGAGTCGGCGCTGGAGGCGGGATTCGTCGCCGCGGGGGTCGATGTCATGCTGATCGGGCCGCTGCCGACGCCCGGCATCGCCTATATGACTCAACGCCTGGGCTGCAGCTTCGGGGTTGTCATCAGCGCGTCACACAACCCTTATCAAGACAACGGCATCAAGTTCTTCGATGCCATGGGCAGCAAGTTATCCGACCGTGTCGAGCACGAAATCGAGAGTTTGCTGGGGCAGCCCGTGATCACGCAGGAATCGCAAGAATTGGGCAAGGCGATACGCATCGACCGCAGCCGGACGCAGTATCAGGATTTTTGCGCCTCGACCATTCCGTCCGGCATGAGCTTGAACGGTTACAAGATCGTCATCGACTGCGCCAATGGTGCGGGCTACAAAGTGGCGCCGCGGGTGCTGGCCGACTTGGGCGCGGAAATCGTACCCATCGGCTGCTCGCCAAACGGCCGCAATATCAACGACGGCTGCGGATCTACGTCACCGGAACTTCTGCAGCTCACGGTGCCCGGCGTGCGCGCTCAGGTCGGGCTGGCGCTCGACGGCGATGGCGATCGGGTGGTGATGGTAGATGAACTGGGGCGTTGCGTGGATGGCGATCAGCTGCTGTTCGTCCTGGCCATGGCTCGACAAGCCGCCGGCGAATTGAAGGGACCGGTGGTCGGCACCGTGATGAGCAATCTGGGGTTGGAACATATACTCGCCGAACGCGGCATCGAGTTCTTGCGCGCTCAAGTGGGCGATCGCAATGTTCTCGCGATGCTGAATCAAGCAGGCGGAAGTTTGGGCGGAGAAACCTCGGGTCACATCTTATGCTTGGACAAGACCACCACCGGCGACGGCTTGATCTGTGCGCTCCAGGTGCTCGCCATCATGAAGCAAACCGGATCTGGGCTGGCTGAACTCGCCGCGGGCATGAAGAAGTATCCGCAGGTGCTGCTCAATGTGCGGGTCGCCAGGCGTTTTGATCCGCTGACCGAACCCGAGGTGGCGCGAGTGGTCAAAGAAGTGCAACTGCGGCTCAAGGGCCGCGGGCGAATCGTGCTTCGCCCGTCGGGCACCGAGCCGGTTATCCGGGTCATGGTGGAGGGTTCCGATGCGGCTCTCGTCAAGCAGGGCGCCAAAGATATCGCTGCCGCGGTCGAAACCGCGTCCACGGTTAATTCCTAGGAGCCTGTCTCCTGGGGGCTTGCAGTTAGCCTGCGGCGCGGCTAATCTTCGCCGCCTTTCCCGCAGGGCAAATGCCCCAAGGTAGGCTATGCGTCGTCCGATGGTCGCGGGCAATTGGAAAATGCACGGGTCACAGGCCACCAATCGGGCATTGCTCGCCGAGTTGGAGGGTTATGTCCGGCCGGACTGGCCGATCGACGTCGTGGTGTTTCCGCCCTATGTATATCTCGCCGATGCGGTGCGAGTCTTGGAAGAAGGACCGATCTTGGTCGGCGCGCAGGACGTCTGTGCCGAGTCCGGCGGTGCCTTTACCGGCCAAGTGGGTGCCGCCATGCTCAAGGACGTGGGGTGCAGCTACGCCATTGTGGGGCATTCGGAACGGCGTCGCTGGTACCACGAGGACGATGCCTTGGTGGCGCGCAAATTTGCCGGTAAAGGCACGGCGGGACTCACGCCGGTGCTCTGCGTCGGGGAAACCCTGGAGGAGCGCGAGGCGAAGCAAACTGAATTGGTGGTCGGACGACAGGTCGATGCGGTGATCGCAATGCACGGCGTCGGAGGCTTTGCCGACGCCGTGCTGGCTTACGAGCCTGTGTGGGCCATTGGCACGGGCCGCACCGCCTCGCCCGAGCAGGCCCAGGCGGTGCATGCATTCCTGCGCCGTCGGATCGGCGCGCATGATGCTAAGATGGCGGACCGTTTGCGTATCCTTTATGGCGGCAGCGTAAAAGCCGGCAATGCCGCAGAGCTATTCGCGATGCCCGACGTGGACGGTGGTTTGGTGGGCGGCGCCTCCTTGAGCGCCGATGAGTTTCGACAGATTTGCGCGGCTGCGGCCGTTCGTCACTAAAGAGATTTTTTATGTTGCGTGGTGTGATATTAGGCGTGCACGTGCTTCTTGCGCTGATGATTATCGCCCTGGTGCTGCTGCAGCGTGGCAAGGGTGCGGAAGCGGGCGCCGGATTCGGCTCGGGCGCGTCTGGAACGGTGTTCGGCGCCCGCGGCACGAGCACGTTGTTCTCAAAATTGACGGCGGTGTTTGCGGGTCTGTTCTTCGTGACCAGTTTGACTTTGGCGTACCTCGGCACGCACTCGACGGTTGAACCGACTTCCGTGTTGGAGCGTGCCGCGCAAGCCGCCGCTGCAGCGCCCTCCAAGGCGCCGCCACCGGCCATTACGCCGTCGACCACATTGACGTCGCCGCCACCGGCGAGTGCACCAGCCCCGGACGCGCCGAATACGACGCCACCTCCGAAGTAATCGGTGAGTGAATCATTCGTGACTGAATCATTCTTATCGGCGCGCAGCGCCGCCAAATGGACGGGTTTCGCGCAGCGAACCCCGGGAAAAGTTTGGCCGCAAGGCCATGAAAAGCCGACGTGGCGAAATTGGTAGACGCGCTAGTTTGAGGGGCTAGTGGGGCAACCTGTGCCGGTTCGAGTCCGGCCGTCGGCACCAACGTTGTCGCGCGGAACATTCGAGTTGTTCCGCGCGACGCAACATACTTACGCCTGATACAATTATGGTCAATCCGTGCAGTCAACGGCGCCGATAATGTTGCGACAGTACTTACCGATATTGATCTTCTTAGGTTTGGCCACGGTTCTGGGCCTCGCGCTGTTCACCGTTGGCTGGATACTGGGGCCGCGCCGCCCCGATGCCGAAAAACTGTCTCCCTATGAATGCGGTTTTGAGGCCTTCGAGGACTCGCGCATGCGCTTCGACGTCCGTTACTACCTGGTTGCCATCATCTTCATCGTCTTCGATTTGGAGATCGCGTTTTTCTTCCCCTGGGCAGTTTCGCTCAAGATCACCGGCACCTTCGGTCTGCTCGCCATGCTGATTTTCGCATTGGTGCTGGTGGTTGCACTGGCCTATGACTACAAGAAAGGGGCGCTGGAATGGGACTAGAAGCCGACAACACCGTGCGCGGCTTCGAGGTGACCAGCGTCGATAAGCTCATCAATTGGGCGCGAACCGGATCGCTGTGGCCGATGACCTTCGGGCTGGCCTGTTGCGCAGTCGAAATGATGCATGCGGGGGCGGCGCGCTACGACCAGGATCGCTTCGGCATCATCTTCAGGCCGAGCCCCCGTCAATCCGACGTCATGATCGTGGCCGGCACACTGGTCAACAAAATGGCGCCGGCGCTGCGCAAAGTGTATGACCAGATGACCGAGCCGCGCTGGGTGATCTCCATGGGTTCCTGCGCCAACGGCGGAGGCTACTATCACTACTCCTATGCCGTGGTGCGGGGCTGCGACCGCATCGTGCCGGTGGATGTGTACGTCCCGGGATGTCCGCCCACCGCAGAGGCGTTGCTCTACGGGATCATCCAACTGCAGAACAAGATCAAGCGCAACAAGGCGATCATTCGATGAGCGCGATCGTCAGCAACGCGGCGGCGGTTGCAACACCGACCCGCCTAGAAGCCCTGGCGCAGGCAATTACGTCCGCTTTGCCGGGCAAGTTGACCAGCGTCGCGAATCACGTCGGCGAACTGACCTACGAAGTCGCCGCCGATGAGTTGTTGGCCACTGCCGCGGTGCTGCGCGATGCACCGGATCTGAAGTTTGAAATGTGCATGGACGTGTGCGGCGTGGACTATCTCGCGCATGGCCGGGACGAATGGAACACGCACAACGCGACGTCCTCCGGCTTCAGCCGCGGCGTGGCACGCGGCGCGCCGCGCGCCGCTGACCTGGCGCCGGGACGCCGCTTCGCCGCGGTATACCACCTGTTGTCGATTTCGCTCAATCAACGGCTGCGGCTGCGTGTCTTCTGCGCCGACGACGATCAACCCATGGTCGATTCAGTGACGGGAATCTGGGCCGGCGCAAATTGGTTTGAGCGCGAGGCTTTCGACCTGTTCGGCATTCTGTTCAAGGGCCATCCGGATCTGCGCCGCTTGCTCACCGATTACGGCTTCATCGGCCATCCGTTTCGCAAGGACTTTCCGCTGTCAGGCAATGTCGAAGTCCGCTACGACCCCGAAAAGGGCCGCGTGGTCTACCAGCCTGTGACCATCGATCCGCGAGTGCTGGTACCGAAGGTCATTCGTCACGACAACCGCTACGACCCGCAGCTTACGAATGCACCCGTGCACACCACGAGCATTGCGAAATCCGATGGCTGATATCCGCAACTACACCATGAATTTCGGGCCGCAGCATCCCGCGGCGCACGGTGTGCTGCGCTTGGTGCTGGAGTTGGACGGGGAAGTGATTCAAAAGGCCGATCCGCATGTGGGCCTGTTGCATCGCGCGACGGAGAAGCTGGCCGAGAGCAAACCCTTCAATCAGTCGATCGGCTACATGGACCGGTTGGACTACGTGTCGATGATGTGCAACGAGCATGCGTACGTCATGGCCATCGAGAAGCTATTGGGCCTGGAGCCGCCGCTGCGCGCGCAGTACATCCGCGTGATGTTCGATGAGATTACGCGGATTTTGAATCATCTGATGTGGCTGGGGGCGCACGGACTTGATATCGGCGCCATGACCGTGTTCCTCTACTGTTTCCGCGAGCGCGAAGATCTCATGGACTGCTACGAGGCCGTTTCCGGCACGCGCATGCATGCGACCTATTACCGTCCAGGCGGCGTGTATCGCGATCTGCCGGAATCGATGCCGCAGTATCCGTATTCGCAGTGGCGCAGCAAAAAGGAAGTGGATCGTTTGAATGCCAGGCGCTCCGGCGGTCTGCTCGATTTCATCGCCGACTTCACCAAGCGCTTTCCGGCCTGCGTCGATCAATATGAAACGCTGCTCACGGACAATCGAATCTGGAAACAGCGCACCGTGAACATCGGTGTGGTCAGCCCCGAGCGCGCCCTGCAGCTGGGATTCTCCGGACCCATGCTGCGCGGTTCCGGCATCGAGTGGGACCTGCGCAAGAAGCAACCTTACGATGTCTACGACAAGATGGACTTCGACATTCCGGTGGGTGTCAACGGCGATTGTTACGACCGGTACCTGGTTCGCGTCGAAGAGCTGCGCCAATCGAATCGCATCGTCGAGCAGTGCGTCGCCTGGCTCAAGGCCAATCCCGGGTCGGTGATGATCGACGACCGCAAGGTGCGGCCGCCGCGGCGTGAGGAGATGAAGGGGGATATGGAGTCATTGATTCATCACTTCAAACTCATGACCGAGGGCTACTGCGTTCCGGCCGGCGAGGTTTACGCCGCCGTGGAAGCGCCCAAGGGCGAACTCGGCGTGTACCTGGTATCCGATGGCGCCAACAAGCCCTACCGGCTCAAGGTGCGCGCGCCGGGATTTCCGCATCTCGCCTCGCTCGATGAAATGGTGCGCGGGCATATGCTGGCGGACGTCGTTGCCGTTATCGGCACTCAAGACATCGTATTCGGCGAGATAGACCGATGAGCGGGAAATTGTCCGAGCATGTGCGTGAAGAGATCGATCATTGGGTGGCTAAATTTCCACCCGATCGCAAGCGTTCCGCGGTGATTTCGGCCCTGCATGCCGTGCAGCACGAGAACAACGGTTATTTGACGACCGATCTCATGGATGCGGTGGCTGCTCATCTGGAGCTGCCAAACATCTTGGTGTACGAGGTGGCGTCGTTCTACTCGATGTTCGAAACCAAACCGGTGGGCCGGCATCACATTTCGGTGTGCACCAACATTTCTTGCATGCTGCGCGGCTCTCAAGAGGTGGTGGACTACGTCGAGAAGAAGCTCGGCATCAAGACCGGCGAGAGCACGCCGGATGGGCGAATCTATTTGAAGCGCGAAGAGGAGTGCCTGGCGGCTTGCACCGGGGCGCCGATGATGATGGTCGATCATGTGTTCCATGAGAATCTGACGGTGCCGATCATCGATAAAATTTTGGACGATTTGACGTGAGCAGGGGCCGCTGATGCCTTATGAACAGAACCTGGTGTTATTCGAAGCGCTGAAGTACGAGCGCCCGTGGACGCTGGACGGCTATCGTCAATTCGGCGGCTATCAGGCCTGGGAAAAAATCCTCCGCGAGCAGACGCCGCGCGAGAAAATCATCGACGAGGTCAAAGCTTCGGGCTTGCGTGGCCGCGGCGGCGCCGCGTTTCCGACGGGCGTGAAATGGAGCTTCATGCCGCGCAGCTCGCCGTTGCAGAAGTATGCGGTGTGCAACTCGGACGAATCGGAGCCGGGCACCTGCCACGATCGCGACATCCTGCGCTACAACCCGCATTCGGTCATCGAGGGCATGGCCATCGGCGGCTATGCGATGACGGCGACCGTCGGCTACAACTACATCCGCGGCGAATTCCTGGCCGAGCCGATTCCGCGATTCGAAGCGGCGCTGGCGGAAGCCTATGCGGCAGGTCTCTTGGGCAAAAACATTTTAGGTTCCGGCGTCGACTTCGATTTGCACACCTTTATCGGCGCCGGGGCGTACATCTGCGGCGAAGAAACCGCGCTGCTCGAGTCCCTCGAGGGCAAGCCCGGCAAGCCGCGCTTCAAGCCGCCTTTCCCGGCCAACTTCGGCTTGTTCGGCAAGCCGACCACCATCAACAACACGCAGAGCTTTGCCTCCGTGCCCACCATCATGCGCAAAGGCGCGGCCTGGTTTGCCGGATTGGGTCCCGTGAATTCCGGCGGTACAGTGATTTTCTCCGTCTCCGGCCACGTAGAGAAGCCATGCAATCTCGAATTGCCGATGGGGATTCCTTTCAAGGATCTGATGGAACTGTGCGGCGGCGTGTGGAAGGGCCGCAAGCTCAAAGCCGTCATTCCCGGCGGATCGTCCTGCATGGTTGTACCTGCTGAGGTCATGTGGAATACCAATATGGACTACGACTCGCTGAAGAAGGCCGGCTCCTCCTTCGGCACCGGCGCCGTCATCGTCATGGACGAGACCACCTGCATGGTGCGGGCGCTGGAGCGTCTCGCGCGCTTCTACATGTCGGAGTCCTGCGGGCAATGCACGCCTTGCCGGGAAGGCACGGGTTGGCTGGATCGCATGCTGAAGCGAATCATCGCCGGTGAAGGGCGCAGCGAAGACCTGGGGCTGCTGCTGGATGTCGCCAATCGCATCGAAGGGCACACGATTTGCGCGCTTGGCGATGCGGCGGCGTGGCCGGTGCAAAGTTTCCTGAAGCACTTCAAGCCCGAATTTCAATACATGATCGAGCACAAGGGCCGCTCCATCATGGAGGGTGCCACCCACTTGGACGGCCGTCCGGCCGTTGCGGCTTAAACGTATGGCAGACGACACGGTCAATATCGAGGTCAACGGCGTACCCTTGAAGGCCCGCAAGGGTCAAATGATCATGCAGGTCACGGATCCGGCCGACATTTACATTCCGCGATTTTGCTATCACGACAAATTGACCATCGCCGCAAATTGCCGCATGTGCTTGGTGGAAGTGGAGAAGGCGCCGAAGCCGCTGCCGGCTTGCGCCACCCCGGTGACCGAGGGCATGAAGGTATTCACCAAATCGCCCAAGGCCGTTGCGGCGCAGCGCGCCACGATGGAATTTCTGCTCATCAATCATCCGCTCGATTGTCCGATATGCGATCAGGGCGGCGAGTGTGAACTGCAGGATCTTGCGCTGGGGTTCGGGCGTGATATTTCGCGCTTCAGCGAACGCAAACGGGTGGTCAAGGACAAGAACTTGGGTTCGTTGGTCTCCACCGATATGACGCGCTGCATTCACTGCACGCGATGCGTGCGCTTCGGCGCGGAGATTCAGGGCTACCCGCAAATGGGTGCGACCGGCCGCGGCGAGCACATGGAAATCGGCACCTACATAGAACACAGCGTCGATCATGAATTGTCGGCCAATATCATCGATCTGTGTCCGGTTGGCGCGCTCAACAACAAGCCCTTCCGCTATCACGCGCGCGCCTGGGAAATGAACCAGGCAGCGCTGGTATCGCCGCACGATGCCTTCGGCACCAACTTGTTTGCGCATGTGCTGCGCGGCAGGTTGATGCGCATGGTGCCGCGCGAGAACGAGGAGCTCAATGAAACCTGGATCGCGGATCGCGACCGGTTCGGTTTCGAGGGCATGTATTCGGGTGACCGCGTCTCCCAGCCCATGCTGCGCATCGGCGGAGCCTTGCAGGCGGTGGATTGGGAGGTGGCACTCACCGCCGCCGCGGAAGGATTGCAAAAGTCCGCTGCCGCCAACAAGGCGGCGACAGGATTTCTCGCCTCGCCCATGGCCACCGTCGAGGAGTTGTATCTGCTCGCGCAAGTTGCGCGCGGCTTAGGCTGCGCCAACATCGATCACCGCCTGCGGCAGCTGGATTTTCGTGCCCAAGAAAATGAGGCGCCGTACCCTCACCTCGGATTGAAGATCGCCGACGTCGAGCGCCTTGAAGGTGTTCTGATCGTGGGTTCGGATCCGCGCCGTGAAATGCCGATGTTGGCGCATCGCATACGTAAAGCCGCCGTGAAGGGCGGGGCGCATGTGGCTTTCCTAAATCCGCGCCGGTTCGAATTCATGTTCCCGGTTGCCGGCTATGTGACGGCTGAGGCCGATATGGTTGGCGAGCTCACCGCGTTGGTGCATGCCGCTGCGGGCGCCGCGGGGCGCCCTGTGCCTGCGGGGGTGGGAACCGCGGCCGTCACCGACGCGCACCGATCACTGATCAGCGCCTTGTCCAACGGAGCGCGGCGCGCCGTGATCCTGGGCACCCTGGCGCAACGCCATCCGGCGTACTCGCAGTTGAAAGCGTTGAGCCTGGCTGTTGCGGATTTGTGCGGGGCCAGCTTCGGCTGCATCACCGAGGGGGCCAACGCCGCCGGCGCGTACCTGGCGGGCGCTGTGCCGCATCGCACCCCCGGCGGCGCTGCCATCGCCACCGCGGGCCTATCGGCACGGCAGATGCTGGATGCACCGCTCAAGGCCTATGTGCTGTTCGGCGGTATCGACCCGGCAAACGATCTTGGCGTAGATCCGTCGGCGCTTGCTTCCGCTGAATTGGTGGTCGCGGTCACCACGCATTTGCCGGAATCCCTGCGCGGAATCGTGCATGTGGTGCTGCCCATCGGTTCTTTCGCCGAAACCTCGGGCACGTATGTGAACGCGGAAGGCCGCTGGCAGAGTTGGGCCGGTGCGGCCAAGCCGCTGGGTGAGAGCCGCCCGGGCTGGAAAGTGCTGCGCGTGCTCGCTAATTTGTTGGGCCTGCACGGCGTGGACTACGACAGCTCGGATGAGATTCGCGATGCCTTGAAGTCGCTATGCGGTGCGCGCCTCGAGGCGGCACGCACCACGCCTGCTGCCATGCCCAATGGTCAGGCACCGACTGGTTCCTGGGTGGATATCCCGCCCTACCAGAGCGACGTGCTGGTGCGCGGCTCCGAAGCCCTGCAAAAAACCAAGGACGGGCGCATGACACGCTCAGTGATCTGATCATGTGGGATTGGACGCCACTACGTGATTGGCTCTCGAGCTACATCACGCCGTATTGGACCTTTCCGTTGTTGACCGTGGTGCAGGCCTTGATCGTCACGATCTGCATCATATTGACCATGGCGGTTTACACGCTGGCGGAGCGCAAGGTCATCGGTTGGATGCAGCTGCGGCGCGGACCCAATCGCGTCAATTTGTTTTGGATACCGGGCTTGGGTCAACCATTTGCGGACGTGATCAAGCTGATGTTCAAAGAGATCATGATCCCCGCGGATGCGAACGGGTTTCTATTTCGCCTGGCGCCGTTTCTGGCCCTGGTGCCGGCGCTCGCCCTTTGGGCGGTCATTCCGCTGCGTCCCGAGCATGCCTTCGCGAATATCGATGCAGGTCTGCTCTACGTTTTGGCGCTGACGTCGATGGGCGTGTACGGCATCATCCTGGCCGGCTGGGCCGCCAATTCAAAATATGCCTTCTTGGGCGCGATGCGCTCCGCGGCGCAGATCGTTGCCTATGAAATCGCCATGGGATTTGCCATGGTGGGTGTCTTGATGGCGTCGGGCAGCCTCAACATCGGCGACATCATCCACGCGCAGAGCGGCATGTTCGGCTGGAATTGGACCTGGTTGTTCCCGCTGTTGATCGTGTACTTCATTTCCGGCGTCGCGGAAACCAATCGCGCGCCCTTTGACGTGGCCGAGGGCGAGTCGGAAATCGTTGCCGGATTTCATGTGGACTATTCGGGCATGGCGTTTGCGCTGTTCTTCATCGCCGAATACGTCAATATGATTTTGATTTCGGCACTGACCTCGATCTTCTTCTTTGGCGGTTGGCTGTCGCCGTTCGACGGACTGCTGGCGGCGGATTCATGGCTGGCGCAGCCGAGCTTCTTCTGGTTTGCGCCCAAGGTATTTTTCTTCATGTTCGTATTCCTCTGGTTCCGCGCGACGTTTCCGCGTTACCGCTATGACCAGATCATGCGCCTGGGCTGGAAGGCGCTGATCCCGGTCACTCTGATTTGGCTACTGGTCGAGGGCGTCATGGTGTATTTCCATGTGGGACCCTGGAAGGGGCATCTGTAATGCAAGCAATTCGCAGCTTCATCAAAACATTCCTGCTCTGGGAGTTGTTGCAGGGCCTGTGGGTCACATTGAAGAGCATGTTTCAGACCAAGATCACGCTCAATTATCCGGAAGAGAAGGCGCCGCAAAGCAGCCGCTTTCGTGGGCTGCATGCTTTGCGCCGCTACCCCAACGGCGAAGAGCGCTGTATCGCCTGCAAGCTGTGCGAAGCGGTTTGCCCGGCGCTCGCCATCACGATCGAGTCGGATGTGGGCAGCGATGGCACACGGCGTACGACGCGCTACGACATCGACCTGTTCAAGTGCATCTACTGCGGCTTTTGCGAGGAGGCCTGTCCGGTGGACGCCATCGTGGAAACACGGCTGCACGAATACCATATGGAGAAGCGCGGCGAGAACATCATGAGCAAGGATAAGCTGCTCGGCATCGGCGAGCGTTATGAAGCCATGATCGCGGCGGACCGCGCCGCCGACGCGCGGTATCGCTGATGTTTCCGGCGATACTGTTCTTCATCTTCGCCGCCGTGCTCATCGGCGCGGCATTGGGCGTCATCCTGTCGCGAAATCCGGTGTACTCAGCGCTGCTGTTGGTGCTGTGCTTCTTCAACAGCGCCGTCATCTGGGTGCTGCTCGATGCGGAGTTCCTGGGGATAGTGCTGGTTTTGGTGTATGTCGGGGCCGTGATGGTGTTGTTCCTGTTCGTGGTCATGATGCTGGACGTGAACATCGAGCAGCTGCGCAAGGAATTCGTGGGTTATTGGCCTTTGACGGTCGCCGTCGCGGGCTTCGTGGTGTTCGCGATGATCAACGTCATCGTGGTGAAGCATCTGGGCGGCGCTGACTTGAAGACCGCGCCGGCGCTCGCCGCCAATTATTCCAATACGCGCAGCTTAGGGGTGGAACTGTTCACCCGCTACGCCTACCCGGCGCAGGTCGCCGCGATCATTTTGCTGGTGGCCAGCGTCGCCGCCATCGTGCTGACCTTGCGCCAGCGCAAGGGCGGCAAGCCGCAGGACATTGCGAAGCAGGTTGCGGTCCGTGCCAAGGACCGCGTGCGAATCGTCAAGATGGCCTCCGAGAAAAGACCATGATTTCCCTGACCTATGTTCTCGCGCTATCCGGCATCCTGTTCGCCATCGGCGTGGCCGGCGTGTTCTTGAATCGCAAGAACATCATCGTGCTGCTGATGTGCATCGAGCTCATGCTGCTCGCGGTGAATTTCAACTTCGTCGCATTCTCGCGGTTTCGCGGCGATATCGCCGGGCAAATATTCGTGTTTTTCATATTGACCGTCGCGGCGGCCGAGGCCGCGATCGGCCTGGCGATTCTGGTGGTGTTGTTCCGCGAACGCAGCAGCATCGACGTCGAAAATCTCGACACCCTCCAGGGCTAAGAAAAGCAATGCAGTCAATATATCTTACGATTGTCCTGGCGCCGTTGATTGCGTGCATCATCGCCGGCTTGTTCGGCAAGGCCATCGGCAGAATCGGTGCGCACAGCATCACGATCCTGGGAGTGGGGATTTCCTGCGTTCTGTCCTGCTACGTGCTGTACCAGCAGGTGTTCGAAGGCATGGCGCCGTTCAACGGCACGGTCTATACGTGGCTGTTGAGCGACGGGGTGGCGCTCACCATCGGATTTCTGATCGACCATCTCTCGGCAATGATGATGGCGGTGGTGACGTTCGTTTCCTTGATGGTGCACATCTACACCATCGGCTACATGGCTGACGATGATGGATATCAGCGCTTTTTCAGCTACATCTCGCTGTTCACGTTTTCGATGCTGATGCTAGTGATGGCGAATAATTTCTTGCAGCTATTTTTCGGCTGGGAGGCCGTCGGCGTCGTCTCGTACCTGTTGATCGGCTTTTGGTACAAGAAGCCCACCGCGATTTTCGCGAGCCTCAAGGCATTCCTGGTCAATCGGGTCGGGGATTTCGGCTTCGTCATCGGCATTGCCGCCGTGCTGCGCTACACCGGGTCGCTGGACTACGCCACGGTGTTTTCGCACGCCAATCAAATCGCCGCCGCGCAGATCCACATCAGCGGCACGATCGTGTGGTCGGCGATCACCTTTACCTGCATCTGTTTGTTCATCGGCGCCATGGGTAAGTCGGCGCAGGTGCCGCTGCATATCTGGCTGCCGGACTCGATGGAGGGCCCCACCCCCATTTCGGCGCTGATTCACGCGGCCACCATGGTGACCGCCGGCATTTTCATGGTAGCCCGCATGTCGCCGCTGTTCGAACTGTCGGAGACGGCGCTGTCATTCGTGCTGATCATTGGATCGACCACGGCGTTTTTCATGGGCCTGATCGGCATCGTCGCCAATGACATCAAGCGGGTGGTGGCGTACTCGACCCTCTCGCAGCTCGGCTACATGACGGTGGCTCTCGGCGTATCAGCCTACGGCGCCGGGATTTTTCACCTCATGACGCACGCGTTCTTCAAGGCGTTGCTGTTCCTGGCCGCAGGCTCGGTGATCATCGCGATGCATCATGAGCAGGACATGCGCAGGATGGGTGGCCTGCGCAAATACATGCCCATCACGTACTGGACCTGTCTGGTGGGGTGCCTGGCGCTGATTGGTTTTCCCGGCAGCTCCGGGTTCTTCTCCAAGGACTCATTGATCGACGCGGTGGGCGCCTCGCATCGGGTGGGCTCGGGATACGCGTACTTTTGCGTGGTCAGCGGCGTCTTTATCACGGCGCTCTATACCTTCCGCATGTTCATCATGACGTTCCTCGGCAAGGAACGCATGGACCATCATACCCGGGAGCATCTGCATGAGAGTCCCTGGGTGGTGACAGTGCCGTTGATCCTGCTGGCGATCCCCTCGGCATTGATCGGCTGGTTCACCGTCAAATCCATGCTGTTCGGCAAGTTCTTCGAAGGCGCCATCCAGGTCGCGCCCGCCAACAACGTGCTCGAGCACATCGGCGAAGAATTCCACGGCCCGGCGGAATTTGTCTTGAGTGCGTTTGCGGCACCGCCCGTGTGGTTGGCGGGCTTGGGCGTGCTCACCGCATACCTGTTCTTTTTGTGGCGTCCGACCTGGGCCGACGCGGCCGAAGCGAAGTTGAAATGGTTGTACACCATATTGGCGGATAAATACGGCTTCGACTGGTTCAACGAGCACGTGATCATGGCCGGCGCCCGGCTGCTGGGCGGCGGCCTATGGCGCTTCGGCGATCAGATCGTGATCGATGACGGGTTGGTCAACGGCAGCGCGCGCACCGTGGGCTGGCTGGGCTCGGTCATGCGCTACGCTCAGTCCGGGTACTTGTACCACTATGCGTTTGCCATGATCTTGGGGCTGTCGGCGCTGCTGATGTGGCTGATCTTAAGATGACGTCAAGCACACATCTTCTATCGTGGCTGATCTTCTTGCCCATCGTCGGCGGCGTTGTGGTGCTGGGATTGGGACATCGGGCCACGCTCGCGAAATGGCTGTCATTGGCCGTGAGCGGTATCGCACTGCTCTTGAGCATTCCGCTGTGGACGTGGTTCAAGACCGGCACGCCCGAGATGCAATTCGTCGAGCGCGCGCCCTGGATTTCGACGATTCATTCGGAGTTCTACATCGGCGTTGACGGCATCTCCATGCCGCTGATTCTGTTGACCACGTTCACCACGCTGCTCATCGTCATCGCCAGCTGGCAAAACGTCGAGAAGCGCGTGGCGCAATATTTCGCCGCCTTCTTGATCCTGGAAGGCCTGATGATCGGCGTCTTTGCGGCGCTCGACGGAGTGCTGTTCTACGCGTTTTGGGAAGCGATGCTGCTGCCGATGTTCATCATCATCGGCGTCTGGGGCGGACCGCGCCGGGTGTACGCCGCCATCAAGTTCTTTTTGTACACCTTCATCGGCTCGCTGCTGATGCTGGTTGTGCTCATTTACCTGTACCTCAAGTCCGGGAGTTACGAGCTGGCGGTATTTCAGCGTATGCCACTGACCCTGACCGAGCAGACCTTCATTTTCCTGGCATTCTTCGCCGCATTCGCCGTCAAAGTGCCGATGTTTCCGGTCCACACCTGGCTGCCCGATGCCCACGTGGAAGCCCCTACCGGGGGTTCCGTGGTGCTGGCGGCCATCATGCTGAAGATGGGCGGATACGGCTTTCTGCGTTTCTCGCTGCCCATTGCACCCGATGCCAGCCGCGAATTGGACTGGCTGATCATTGCGCTGTCCTTGATTGCCGTGGTGTACATCGGTTTCGTGGCTCTCGCGCAGCGCGACATGAAGAAGCTCATCGCTTACTCATCGATCGCGCACATGGGCTTTGTCACTTTGGGCATGTTCATCGGATTTCAAATCGTGGCGCACACCGGCAGAACCAGCGGCATTGCAATGGGCATGGATGGCGCCGTGGTGCAAATGCTGTCGCATGGCTTGGTATCCGGCGCCATGTTTCTGTGCGTCGGCGTGATGTACGACCGAGTCCACAGCCGCGAGATCTCGAGCTATGGCGGCGTCGTCAATACGATGCCGAAATTTGCGGCCTTCATGGTGCTGTTTGCGCTGGCAAACTCCGGCTTGCCGGGAACTTCCGGGTTCGTGGGAGAATTCTTGGTGATTCTGGCCTCGTTCAAAGCCAATGTCTGGTACGCCTTCCTGGCGGGCACCACGTTGGTTCTGGGCGCGGCCTATACACTGTGGCTGGTCAAGCGCGTCATTTTCGGGGAAATCGCCAACGACAAGGTAGCGGCCCTTTCGGATCTGAACGGCCGCGAGTTCTTGGTTCTAGGGTTACTCGCCTTGGCAGTGCTGCTGGTCGGCTTGTGGCCGGCACCGCTGCTCGATGTCATGCGGGCATCGACGCAGCATTTAGCCGAACAACTGCTGTTCTCCAAGATTGCTCCATAAGGCAACCATGATCGCAGGCTCATTCAATCCCAGTTTCTTCAACTCAGGCCTGGTGCATGCCTGGCCCGAGATTTTCCTGTCGCTGGCGGCGTGCGCCATTCTGATGTTGGACTTGCTGCTGAACGATGCGCAGCGCCGATGGATCGGCACGCTGGCGGTGATCAGTTTGCTGGTAACCGCCGTGCTGGTGGCAACGCATCCGGTGTCGACCAAGATCGTTGCGCTCGGCGGTCTGTTCGAGCTGGATCGAATGGCGCAAATACTGAAAGTCGTGACCCTGCTGACGGTTGCAGCCGTTTTCCTGTATTCGACCGACTATCTGCAGCGCCGCGCCATCTTCAAGGGCGAGTACTTCGTGCTCGGCCTGTTTGCCACGTTAGGCGGCATGGTGCTCATCTCGGCGGGCAGTCTGATCACGCTGTACTTAGGTCTCGAACTCATGTCGCTGTGTCTGTACGCCATGGTGGCATTCGATCGGGACTCAGGGATCGCGGCCGAGTCGGCCATCAAGTACTTCGTCCTGGGCTCCATGGCATCCGGAACACTGCTGTACGGCATGTCCATTGTCTATGGCGTCACGGGAAGTTTGGAGCTTGCAGAGATCGCGAGTGTGGTGCGCGATTCAGCGATTGGCGGGAATATCGGACTGATGTTCGGTGTCGCCTTTCTCATCGTCGGCGTCGGCTTTAAGTTCGGAGCAGTGCCGTTTCACATGTGGATACCCGACGTGTACGAAGGGTCGCCGACCTGCGTAACGGTGTTCATCGGGACCGCCTCGAAACTCGCCGCGTTCGCACTGGCCATGCGTTTGCTGCCAGAGGCGTTAGGCGCTTCTCAACCCGACTGGAGCCAGATGCTGGTGGTGCTTGCCGTGTTGTCGATGGCGCTCGGCAACATCGTCGCGATTGCGCAGACGAATCTCAAACGCATGCTGGCATACTCGACGATCTCGCACATTGGCTTTGTACTGTTGGGAATTCTCTCAGGAACGGCGCAGGGCTATCAGGCCTCGATGTTCTACATGATCAGTTACGTCATCGTCGCGGCCGGCGCCTTCGGCATGATACTGCTGCTGGCCAGGCAGGGTTTCGAGGCCGACAAGCTCACCGACTTCAAGGGCTTGAATACCAGAAGCCCATGGTTCGCCGGCATGATGGCATTCCTCATGTTCAGTCTGGCCGGAATACCGCTGTTTATCGGCTTCTGGGCCAAGCTGGGCGTCATCCAAGCGGTTCTCAGCGTGCACCTCACGTGGCTCGCAGTGATCGCCGTGCTGTTTTCCGTGGTCGGCGCGTACTACTACCTGCGCATCGTCAAACTGATGTACTTCGATGAACCCACGGACACCGCGCCGATCGGCGGTTCAATGCTGATGCGCACCGTATTGAGCGCGAACGCCCTGTTGACGCTGGCATTAGGTATCTTTCCAGGGACTCTGCTGGAGATTTGTCAGCGGGCCCTGCAGTAGGGCGTGAGCCGTTAACCGTCAAAGGAGAGATCATGGTCACGCTCTATCACTCCCCGCAAACCCGCTCCGCAAGCATCGTGTGGCTGCTCGAGGAACTCGAGATTCCTTATCACACCAAAGTCGTGGATTTTCGCCGCATGGACGGCAGCGGCACGCGCGATGCCACAAATCCTCATCCGCACGGCAAAGTGCCCGCGCTGGTCGATGGCAACGAAACCGTGTTCGAGAGCAGTGCCATCGCACTTTTCTTGACGGACAAATACCGCACAAAGAAGTTGGGTCCCGCGGTCGGCGACCCAAACCGCGGCGAGTATCTTTCCTGGCTTGCGTACCGGCCGGGCGTGATGGAGCCGGCGCTCCTTGCGCGCCGCTTCGAGATCAAGCATGTGTATGGCGCCATGGGATGGGCGCCGGCAGATGAAGTGGAGGAGGTGCTCAACAGGCATTTAAGCTCGCGCCAATACTTTCTGGGTGACGCGTTTTCCTCGTTGGATATTTTGCTGGGCGGCGGCTTGCATTTCATGATGATGGCGAAGTTGGTCAAGGCAACGCCCGTTCTGACGGCCTACTCGGCGCGGATCATCGATCGGCCCGGCTTTCGCAAGATGATGGGAGAAGGTAAGCCGTGAGCTGATCCTGAAGCGGGTTGCCAGCTTGCTTTAGCCGCACGCTCTAGTACAATGCGCGGCTCTTTCCGGTGCGGGGTGGAGCAGTCTGGCAGCTCGTCGGGCTCATAACCCGAAGGTCGTAGGTTCAAATCCTACCCCCGCTACCAAATCTAAATTTCCTGAGCAATATCAGGTAGTTAGCCTGATACTC
>Ga0193726_1001055_pt1 | contig 23636 bp, 19 predicted proteins | sample H2c1metaG_FD_144928 | JGI IMG/M metagenome (GOLD analysis project Ga0193726, IMG submission 144928) | Soil microbial communities from a riparian zone of the East river system, Colorado, United States - H2c1 | ecosystem: Environmental > Terrestrial > Soil > Riparian zone | place: USA: East River...
CCGGCGGTGTCGCGGCGGCCGGGCCCGCGGGCCGGGCAGTGCCTGCCGGGGACCCCGCGGCCCCGGCCGCCGCCCCGCCGAAGTGACCGAGTCGGCCGAGCCGGTCACGCAGCAGCCCCCGGAGCCGGTCCCCCCGCGGCCGTCCGTCTCGGCGGGCATCGGCCGGGCCGCCGCCCTGATCGCGGGGCTGACCGTGCTCGCCCGGCTGCTGGGCCTGGGCCGGCAGCTGGTCTTCGCGCACACGGTCGAGTCGCACTGCCTGGGCACCGCCTACGTGACGGCCAACCAGGTGCCCAACATCATCTACGACATCGTCCTCGGCGGCGCCCTGACCAGCATCATGGTCCCGGTCCTGGCCCGGCCCGCCCGCCGCTCGGCGGCTGATCCGGGCGCGGCGGCCCAGGTCAGGCAGACCTCGTCGGCCCTGCTGACCTGGACGATCATCGTGCTGGTTCCGGTCAGCGCGGGCATCGCGCTGGCCTCCGGCCCGATCGCCCGGCTGCTCAGCCCGGCCAATCCGGTCGCGCACTGCGCCCAGGCGGACATGGTCGCGGTCACCGGCCGGATGCTCGCCGTGTTCGCCCCGCAGGTGCTCTGCTACGGGCTGGCGGTGGTGCTCTACGGCATCCTGCAGGCCCACCGGAAGTTCACCGCCCCCGCGCTGGCCCCGGTGCTGTCCAGCCTGGTGGTCATCGCGGCCTACGTGGCGTTCGTGCCGCTCGCCGGGGCGCACCCGACCCGGCTGATCGGGCTGCCCCGGTCGGCCGAGATCCTGCTGTCGGCGGGCACCACGGCCGGCGTGGCCGCGCTGGCGCTCACCGCGCTCATCCCGGCCCTGCGGCTGCGGCTCGGGCTGCGCCCGATGCTGAGGTTCCCGGCCGGGGTCGCCCGGCAGGCCCGGGGGCTGGCCGCCTTCGGGATCACGGCGCTGATCGCCCAGGACGTTTCCGGGCTGGTGGTCATCGGCCTGGCCAACGGCCACGGCACCCAGGGCGCGCTGGTGCTGTACAGCTACGGCTGGCAGGTCTTCGTCTCGATCTACGCGGTGCTCGCCATCCCGATCGCCATCAGCGCCTTTCCCGTGCTGTCCGCCGCCGCGGCCGGCCCCGAGTTCGACGAGACCGCCGCCGGCTCCACCCGGGCCGTGCTGCTCATGTCGTGCCTGGGCGCCGCGCTGCTGGCCGCGATCGCCGCGCCGGTCGCCCGGGTGTTCACCGGCCCGGGCCAGGCGCCGGAGCTGGCCCTCGGCTTCGCCGCGTTCGCGCCCGGGCTGGTCGGCTACGGGCTCACCGCGTGCCTGTCCCGGGTGCTGCTGGCCGCCCGGCGCAACCGCGCTGCCGCGGCGGCCGTGTGCGGCGGCTGGCTGCTCGTCATCGTGGCCGACGTCGCGCTGGTCGAGGTGGTCCCGGCCCGCTGGGTGGTGGCCGCCCTGGGCCTGGGCAACACGATCGGCCTGACCGCCGGCGGGATCGCCGTCACGGTAGCCGTCCGGCGGGCCTGCGGGCGCGCCGCGCTCCAGGCCACGGCCCGCGCGGCAGCCGCCGGGATCGTGGCCGCCGCCGCCGGGGCCGCCGCCGGGGCGGCCGCCGCCTGGCTGCTGCCGGCGTCGAGCCTGACCCTGGACGCCGTCGGCGCCGTGGTCGCGGCGGCGTGCGCGCTGGCCGTGTTCGGGCTGGTGGCGTACCTGCTGGACGGCGGCGCGTTCCGGGCCGCCCTCAGCCGCGCCCGCCGGGCCGTGACCCGGTGACCGGCCGGTCGGCGGTGCCGCTGCGGGTCGCCTACGTGCTCGGGACCGCGTCCGGGGGGACGGCCCGGCACGCCGGCCTGCTGGCCGAAGGCTGCCGCCGGGCCGGGCTGGCCGTGCTGGCCGCCGGGCCGGAGGCCAGCCGGGCCGCCTTCGCCGCCGGGATCGCCAGCCTGCCCGCGGCGGCCGGGACGCCGGCCGGCCGCATCGCCTACCACCGGGCGGAGATCGCCGCCCGCCCGCGGCCCGCCCGCGACCTGGCGGCCCTGGCCGCGCTGCGCGCGCTGCTGCGCCGGGCGGATCCCGGCATCGTGCACGCGCACGGCCTGCGGGCCGGCGCGTTCGCCGCGCTGGCCCTGCTGCCGTCCCGCCCGTCGCGCCGCCCGGCCCTCGTCGTGACCGTGCACAACGCCCCGCCCGCCGGCCGCGCGGGCCGCGCCGTCTACGGCGTCCTGGAGCTGGCCTGCGCCCGGCGCGCGGACCTGCTCCTGTGCGCGTCGGCGGACCTGGCCGCCCGGCTGCGCCGCCGGGCCCGCGGCCGGGTGGCCGAGTTCGACGTGCCCGCGCCGCCCGCGCCGCCGCCCTCCGCGGCGGCCGTGGCCCGCGCCCGGGCCGCGCTCGGGCCGCCGGGCCGCCCGGCCGTGCTGGCCGTCGGCCGCCTGGCCGAGCAGAAGGGCCTGGACACGCTGCTCGCCGCCGCGCGGCACTGGCAGGACCGGGTCCCCGTCCCCGTGCTGGCCATCGCCGGCGAGGGACCGCTGGCCGCCGGGCTGGCCGCCGTGGCCGCCCGCACGGGAGTGGACCTGGCGCTGCTGGGCCAGCGCGACGACGTGCCCGCCCTGCTCGCCGCGGCCGACGTCATCGCCGTGCCCAGCCGGTGGGAGGCCCGCGCGCTGGTGGTGCAGGAGGCGATGGCTGCCGGGCGGCCGATCGTCGCCTCCCGGGTCGGCGGCATCCCGGCGCTGACCGGCGAGGACGCGGCGATCCTGGTGCCGCCGGGGGACGCCGGGCAGCTCGCGGCGGCCGTCCTGGCGGTACTGGATGATCCCGGCCGGGCGGCCGGCCTGTCCGCCGCCGCCCGGCACCGCGCCGCCGCGCTGCCCGGCCCGGACGCCGCCGTGGCCGCCATCCTGGCGGCCTACCGGGCCTGCCGGCCGGGCCGCTGACCCGGTCCTCAGCCGTGCCCGGCGCGGACGCGGGCGGGCAGCGGAGATGACATCCGCCAAAGCTCCCTTACGCCGGTAGCGCCACATGTCAAGTTTTTCGTAACAATCGGCAGTTTCCCCTGAACAGGGCGTACTTGATGTGGTGAGCTGTCTCAACTGAGGTCCCTCTCCGTCCATGCCTGGGGGCCTCAGGGGGGAGCGCATGCCCAAGTCAGCCAGTTCTGCGCCGTCGGGATCCCAGGCGGGCAGCACTCTGAACAACGCGCGCCCGGACGCCGGCCGGGTGCCGGCTGACCATGCCCGGAGCGACCCGGCGGGCAGCCAGCCGGCGGGCAGCCAGCCGGCGGGCAGCCAGCCGGCCGCGGAGCAGCGCCCGGTGACCCGCAGCCGCCCGGCAGGTGACGACCCGACCGCGAGCGACGACCTGCCCGCGAGCGACGCCGCGTCCCCGGCCGGGGACGCGCCCGGACCCGGATCCGCCCAGCCGCCCGGCGGCGAGGCCGGGGACGAGGCCGGGGACGTCCCGACGCGCGACTTCTGGGCGGACGATGACATCCCGGTCATCAGCGGCGCCCGGGTCGGGCCGGCCGCCGCGAGCAGCCCGAAGCCGGGCACCCCGAAGGCGCCCCGCGACAAGCAGCCGTCCTGGCCGCAGGTCATCGCCACGACGCTGCGGCTCTGGCTGCAGCGCCGCGTCTCGGGCCGTCCCGGCGCGCGCCGCCGGGCCGCCGTCTTCGGCGCGGTGATCATCGTGTTCGCGGCCGGCGGGCTGACCTTCGCGCTGGCCCAGCGGCAGCCGGCGGCCGCCCCGCGGCCCGCGCGCAGCTCCGCGCCGGCGCGGCTCAGCCCCGGCGCCGTCGCGGCCGCCGCGGCGAACCGGCAGGCCGCGGCGACCTGGGTCGCGGCCCAGGTGAGCCACAGCGTGGTCGTCTCCTGCGACCCGGTGATGTGCGCGGCCCTGCAGGCGGACGGCTTCCCGGCCGGGGACCTGCTGTCGCTCAGCGCGGCGGCCAACGACCCGCTCGGCTCCGCGGTCGTGGTGTCCACGACCGCCCTGCGCAACCAGTTCGGGCACCGCCTGCCCGATGTCTACGCCCCCGTCGTCCTGGCCACGTTCGGCACCGGCGAGGCACGCGTCGACATCCGGGTCGAGGCCCCCGACGGCGGCCAGGCCTACCTGCTGACGCAGCGAGCCGACCAGCTCGCCCGCCAGACCTCCGGGCAGCAGCTGCTGGCCAACAAGAACCTGCGCGTGTCCGCGGCGGCTGGGGAGGAGATCGCCGCGGGCAACCTGGATACCCGGCTCCTGATCACGCTGGCCACGCTGGCCGCGCAGGTGCACCGGGTGAACGTCATCACGGTCGGCGACTCCGGTCCGGGGGCGTCGGCGGGAGTCCCGCTCCGGATGCTCGAGCTCAGCACGCTCGTCGCGCCCGGCCACCCGGGCCAGAATGCCGCCTACCTGAAGGCGGTGCTGGCCTTCCTGAAGGCCCAGCGGCCGCCGTTCCTGGCCAGCGTGTCCGTGCTGCACCAGGGCGGCGCCACCATCGTCCAGGTCGAGTTCGCCGCGCCCAGCCCGCTCGGGCTGCTCGGCTCGAGGACTGCGCCATGACCCGGACTCTCTTAGCACCTCGGTAAGCCGGCCCGGCGGAACACGCGCCGCGTCTACAGATCACAAAGGTGGGGAAACCAATGTCTGCTCTTAAGTTCACCCTGGGGGGGTCCCGGCGTCGCATCGGGCTGGCCCGGCTGGCCGCCGGCGCGGCCCTGGTCGTCGGCGCGCTCGGGCTCGCGGTACCGGCGGCCTCGGCCGCCCCGGCCGCGGGCGGAGTCGGCTGGCTCCGGCTGGCGCACCTGTCGCCGAACACGCCGGCCGTCGACTGCTACCTGTACTCCTTCGACAATCCCAACGCCAAGATCGTCCTGCACCACGTGGCGTACGGGGCCGTGTCCCCGTACGAGCAGGTGCCGGCCGGGGAGTACACCGTGGCCATGCGCGGCGCCGGGGCGGCGCCGGCCTCCAAGCCGGTGCTGTCGGCGTCGGTCGACGTGCAGCCGGGGGGCGCCTACACCGTCGCGGGCATGGGCCCGTACTCCGGGCTGCGGCTGCAGGTCGTGCAGGACAAGCTCGTCACCCCGAAGGACAAGGCGCTGGTGCGGGTCATCCAGGCGTCGATGCGCCAGCCCAAGGTGACGGTCGGGCTCAACAGCCAGGACCTGGCCAACCAGCTCGCCTTCTCCAAGATCAGCGGCTACGTGGCCGTGTCACCGGGCACTTTCACCGTGCACGCGTCCGGCTCGTCGGAGTCGACCACGGACACGGTCAAGCTCACGGCCGGCAGCATCCACACGCTCGTCGTGCTCGACAACTCGACCAAGCTGGGCGTCGATGACCTGACCGACGCGCAGGGCAGCAAGGTCGAGCCGGCCGGCGCCGTGCAGACCGGCTTCGGCGGCACCGCGCCGCGGCCGGGCGCAGCGCTGCTGCCGTGGCTGAGCGTCGGATTGGCCGGCCTGCTGGCCGCGGGCGGCGGGGCGATGCTGGTGAGCCGCCGCCGGCGGCCCGCCCTGCACGCGCGCTGACCCGGGCCTCATGGGCACGGACGCCAGGAGCACGGACACGGCCAGCACGGACGCCGACGGCGATGGCCCGCGCGGCCCGGCCCGGCCGGGCCGGCACACCTCCCCGATCCGGGTGGTGCGCCGGCCGGCCGCCGTCGCGGCCCTCGTCGCCGGGCTGATCGTGGCCGGGGTCGGCGTCGCCGGCCTCACCGCCGCGAGCCGGACCGGCCACCCGGCGACGCACATCGCGCCCATCAGCCCGGGCGCCTTCGCGCCGATCCCGAAGGGCAAGTGGGCCGCGGTCCCGCCCGCGGTCACCCGGAGCGTGGCCGAGCCCGTCAGCCTGGTCATCCCGGCCATCGACGTCAGCACCCGGCTCATTCACCTCGGCGTGACCAGCACGGGGGCGCTGCAGGTGCCGACCTCCACAGCCGTGGCCGGCTGGTACACCGGCAGCCCGCGGCCCGGCGAGCCGGGCGGCGCGGTTATCGCCGGGCACGTGGACTCAGTGGCGGGACCCGGGGTGTTCGTACGGCTCCGGATGCTGAAGCCGGGGGAGAAGGTCTACGTCCGCCGGGCCGACGGCACCCTGGCCGTGTTCACCGTCACGGAGGTGGACTCCTACCCGAAGTCCGGCTTCCCGACGAGCGCGGTCTACGGACCGACCCCCAACGCGCAGCTGCGGCTCATTACCTGCGGCGGCACGTTCGACCCGACCACACATCACTATCTGAGCAACACGATCGCCTATGCATCGCTTGCGTCATGACTCCTGCCTATGCTTGTCCGCATGATCCGCATTCGCCCGGCTGAGGCCGCCGACGCCCGCGCCATCGCGCGGGTCCGCGCGCAGACGTGGCGCGCGGCCTACGCGGGCGTGATCCCGGACCAGACGCTCGCCGACCTGACCGCGCCCGAGGCGGTGTGCCGCGAGGCGCAGTGGCGGGCCGAGCACTCCATGGACGGCTTCCTGATCGCCGAGGCGCCGGCCCCGGACGCGCCCGCCGCCCCGGACGCGCAGGCCCCGGACGCGGCCGCCGCCGAGATCATCGGGTTCGCCGCGTTCGGCCCTGAGCGGGGCGAGGAAGACCGGCCCGACCATTCCCCGTCCGATCCGTCCGACCTGGACCGGGCCGAGCTGTACGCGCTCTACGTGCTGCCCCGGCACTGGTCCTCCGGCGTGGGCCGGGCGCTGGTCGACCGCGCCCTCGCCTTAGCCGCCGAGGCCGGCTACGCCGACATCAGCCTGTGGGTGCTGGAGGGCAACGAGCGCGGCCGCCTGTTCTACGAGCAGGCCGGCTTCGCCGGCACCGGCGAGAGCGCAGCGCTGAGCCGCCTCGGCGGCGTCAGCGGGATCCGGTACCGGCGCCTGGTGGGATGACCGGCAGGGTCAGCACGCTGGGCGCGCCGTGCCGGAGTTCCGTCGTCACGGGGACCAGCTGGGTCGCGGTCGCGAGCGGCTCGCCCGTGCCGGTGTTCCGCGCGAACCGCGGGTGCGCGCCGCCGGACACCTGGAGCCGCAGCCGGTGCCCGGCCCCGAACTCGTAGGCCGCCGAGCTCATCGCGACGGAGACGTCCGCCCACCCGGCGGCGTCCACCCGGACCAGGCCATCACACACGTTCCAGGACCGCCCGCGCGGATCCACGTCGCACAGCCTCGCGAACACGTCGAAGTGCCCGCTGCTGCTGCGGACCCGGAGCCGGGCGCTGACCGGCCCGGCCACCGTCACCGGGGCGTCGAGCGGCGGCCCCGTGAAGACCAGGACGTCGGGCCGGCGCTCCACCGCGTCGTTCCGGACCCGCCCCGCGCGCTGGCCGTTGGCCACCGGGCCGCCGGCCGACGGCGTGGGCGCCGCCGGGTCGTAGCGCAGCGCCGAGACCTCGTCCCCGGCGGGCGGCGCCAGGCCCAGCCGCCCGTCGCGGCCGGGGTACCAGGCCTGCGCGGCGGCGGGCGGCGGCCAGTCCGGCCAGGTCCGCCACTGGCCGCTGGCCCCGCCGACGTGCACCCGCACCGGGCTCCCGTCGGCAACGCTTCCGCCGGCGGCTTCCCCGCCGGCGGCTTCCCCGCGGGCAGCTGCCCTGCCGGCAGCTTTTCCGCGGGCAGCTTCCACGCCGCCCAGGTGCGCCCGCAGCACCGCGAGCGCATCCGCGAACACCACCGGCCAGCCCTTGTCGAAGGCCGAGGTGTGCGTCCACGGGCCGATGAGCAGGCGGGCCTGGTGACCGCTCTCCCGCAGCCGGGCGTACTGGTCCAGCGTCTGGTCCAGGTTGACGTCGTACCAGCCGCTGACCAGGCTGACCGGCACCGCCAGCCCGTCCGCTGCGGGCGCCCGCAGCCCGCGCCAGTACGGGTCGGCCGCGCCCGGATGCGTCAGCCAGTCCTCGAAGAACCCGACTCGCGGCCCGCCCAGCACCTCCCGGTAGGCATCGATCAGCGGCAGCCGCGCGCTCGCCCGGCCCATCCGGCGCTGCGCGCGCAGCGCGGCCCGCAGGAACCCGGCGAACCCCCGCCCCGCCGCCAGCGCGGCCGTGCTCCCGGTCAGCGCGTCCTCGAGCTTGAACGCCCCGCCCTGGTACAGGAACCCGTGCAGGTCATGGATCCCGACCTGAACCACCATCGCCCGCAGCTCGGGCGGCGGGTCGGCGGCCAGCGCCCACTGCACCCAGCCGAGGTAGCTCATGCCGATGGTGCCCAGCTCCCCGGTGAACCAGTCCTGCTCCCGCAGCCACGCCACCGTCGCCTGGCCGTCGGCGGCGTCGGCGCGCGCGGGCTCGAAGTCGCCGCCCGAGCCGCCCGTGCCGCGGCAGCTCTGGAGGACGACGTGGAACCCCTGCCCCGCGAACATCGCCCCGAGCAGGGTGTCCCACGGGAAACCGCGGCCGTACGGCGAGCGCACCAGCAGGGTGGGCCACGGCCCGCCCGCCAGCGGCACGTAGTGGTCGGTGATCAGCGGGACCCCGTCGGCGGCGGGGACCGCGATCCCGCGCTCCACGCCGACCTCGCACACGGGCCGGGGCAGGCCCCGCCCGGACAGCCGCCGCATTACCCGGACGTGCACGGGCAGCCGGCCCGCCGCCCGGCCCTGCGCCAGCCCAGGGGCCGCCGCGAGGGCCCCGGCCGCGCGCGATTCGTTCTGTTCGGTGGTCATCGTTGCCTCCAGTTCGCAAACGTTGTTCGCGAACTAGACTAGGCGCTCGGGTACGGCGTTCGCAATCAGCGCGGGCAATGGCCCCGGAGCCCCGGCCGCGGCCGGGTGTCAGGAGCGGTCGAGAGATGACGGCGGAGCGGCCCGGTGAGGTCATCTGGATGCGGGCCGAGCGGGCGGCGGTCGGCCGCCCCGCGCAGCACACCCGGGCCGAGATCACGGCCGTCGCCGTCGCGCTCGCCGACCGGGAGGGCCTGGACGCCGTCTCGATGCGCCGGGTCGCCGCCGAGCTCGGCACCGGCGCCGCCTCGCTGTACCGCTACCTCGAGCACCGTGACGACCTGCTGGACCTCATGACCGACGCGACCGGCGCCGAGTACGCCTTCGGCGCGCCGAGCGGGGACTGGCTGGCTGACCTCGTCGCGCTGGGCGAGCAGGGCCGCTCGATCATGCGGCGGCATCCCTGGCTCCCCGCGCTGGTGCTGACCCGGCCGGTCCTCGGCCCGGCGGGCGTCGCGCTGATGCAGCACGTGCTGGAGCTGCTCGCCGCCCACCCGGCCGGCCTGAACGCCAAGCTGGAGGCGTTCGCCATGTTCAACTCGATCACGGCCATGTTCGTCCAGCACGAGCTGGCTGGCGGCGCCGCGGTCCAGGAACGGCAGGTCGGCTACCTGTGGCACGCCCTGGGCGCGGGCCAGTTCCCCCGGCTGGCCCAGCTCCTGGCCGCGGCCGGCGAGACCGGCCCCGTGGACCCGCAGCCGCCCGACCCGGCCGACCGCTACGCCGACATCATGGCCCGCATCCTCACCGGCCTCCTCGGGGCGGCCCCGTCGCTGCCGGGGTAGGGGCAGGCGCTACCAGCCCCGGGCGCGCCACTCCCCGAGGTGCGGGCGCTCGGTGCCGAGCGTGGTGTCCAGTCCGTGGCCCGGGTACACCCAGGTCACGTCAGGCAGCTCGCCGAATACCCGCTCCTCCAGGTCGGTCATGAGCGACCCGAACCGGGCCGGATCCTTCTGCGTGTTCCCCGGCCCGCCCGGGAACAGCGAGTCCCCGGTGAACAGGTGCGGCTCCGCGCCATCGTCATAACGCAGGGCAATGCTCCCCGGCGTATGACCCCGCAGATGAATAACGGATAGCGTCGCGTTCCCCACCGCAATCTCGTCGCCATGCCGCACCGGGTGGCTGACCGGGACCGGCAGCGGGCCGGCGTCCTCCGGGTGGGCGACGGTCTGCGCGCCGGAGGACTCCTGGACCTCCTTCAGCGCGCCCCAGTGATCCCAGTGCTGGTGCGTGGTGATGATGGTCGCCAGCGGCACGTCGCCGATCAGGGCCAGCAGCGTGTCCGCCTCGTTCGCCGCGTCGATGAGGGCCAGCTCGCCGGTGGCCGTGCACCGCAGCAGGTAGGCATTGTTGTTCATCGGCCCGACCGCCACCTTGGTGATGGTGAGGCCGGGCAGCTCCCGGGTGTCGGCCGCGCCGCCGACGCTGACATCGCCTGTGTAGGTCATGCGCTCATTATGTCCGGTGGCCGTCCGGGGCGGCGGGAGCCGTGGGCGCGCCGGGCCGAATGCGGGCTCGCTTTCGCTACCTGCCGTTACTATCCGTAACTAAGTGTCACGGGAGTGGCGAGGCTGGGGGCGACATGCTGGGCAGCGGGGCGGGGCAGGGCGAGCCGGACGGGCCGGGAGGGCGGGTCGCCCGGCGGGCGGTGCTGCGGGCCGGGGTGCTCGGCGCGGGCGCGCTGGGCGCCGGGGCCGCCGTCGCGACCGCCGCCGGCGCTGGCGCGGCCAGCGCCGCGGTGTCAGCCGGCGCGATGCGGCCAGCGGGCGCTGCTGCGCCAGCCAGCGGGGCGGAAGCGAGCGGGGCTGCGCCAGCCGGCGCGGCGCCGGCCATGGCGGGAGGCCTGCCGCCGTTCGCGCTGTTCGCCCAGGAGGACCTGAACTTCGAGACGCTGATCGCGCTGGGCAGCGCCGGCTACGGCACGTCCGAGGTCGGCGAGATCGTCACCGCGGTCAACGCCATCAACGCCGCCGGCCCCGGCTACCAGACCTACTACGACGTCTTCAGCGCGACCGCGCGGCGGCTCGGGACCCTGGCCGACCGCGAGCTGGCCGCCGGGCACAAGGTCAGCGCGCGCAGCGCCTACCTGCGCGCCGCCACCTACTGGGACGTCAGCCTGTTCTTCGTCCTCGGCACCCGCTTCCACGCCCGCGAGGCGAGCGTCTTCGCCGCCATGCAGCGCAACTGGGCGGCCGCCTGCGCGCTGTTCGACCCGCCGTGGGAGTTCGTCCGCATTCCCTACGGGAAGACCTGGCTGCCGGGCTACTTCCTGCGGCCCGACACCTCGAGCGTCCGCCGGCCCACGGTCATCCTGAACAACGGGAGCGACGGGCAGAACGTGGACCTGGTCGCGTTCGGCGGCGCGGCCGCCCTGGAGCGCGGCTACAACGCCCTCATCCTCGAGGGACCGGGCCAGGGCTCGGTGCTGTTCGAGCGGGAGATCCCCTTCCGCCCGCACTGGGAGCACGTGATCACGCCGGTAGTGGACTGGCTGGCTGGCCGCCCCGACGTCGCCGCCCGGCGGATCGGCATCACCGGCTGGAGCATGTGCGGCGAGTCGGTGGTCCGGGCCGCGGCCTTCGAGCACCGCCTGGCCGCGGTGGTCGCCGACCCCGGCGTGCGCGACGCCTGGCTGGCCTTCCCGGAGGTCATCCGCAAGCTGTTCCGCGGGGGAGCGCCGAAGGCCGAGGTCAACCACATCTGGAACTCCGAGATCGTCCCGGCCCTGACCCCGGTCGAGCGCTACACCTTCGCCAAGCGCTCGGAGCTGTTCGGCCGCCAGTACCTGCGGGCCGCCCGCGCCGGGCGGGTGTTCACCGACCTGTACGACCTGGGCCAGACGATCATGCAGGTGAGCTGCGGCCCGGTCGTCCACCAGGTCACGTCGCCGACCCTGATCACCGGGTACCAGAAGGACATGTTCTACGAGGGCCAGGCCATCGAGGTCTACAAGCTGCTGCGGCCGGGCCTGCGCAAGCGGTTTCACCGCTTCACGACGGCTGAGGGCGCCGAGTTCCACGATGCCCCCATGGCCCCGCAGACCCGCAACCAGGTGGTATTCGACTGGCTCGACACCATCATCGGCTGAGCTGCCGGGCTGCCAGCGTCGCTGCGCACGCCGTCCCGGACGAAATCGGGCCCGGTCTACATCGGCGGCGCAGCGGACCGCTATGAGTGCCGTCAGCCTCACCAGCCCCAGTGGCTCCGGCTCGGCCGCGGAACTGGCGGCGCTCCGAGGGCAGCAGCCATGATCGTCACGGAGCCCGAATTTCCTTGATCGGGGGAAGATCGCTCACCTCAGAGGGTGAGCAACCTTCAAGGTCGGGGTTGGGCCTGGGGCCGGGGTCGGGGTGGGGCCTGGGGCTGCGCCAGCTGTCGGCGGCTGGCGGCCAGGACCCGCGGCGCCGGCTGAACCGCGCGGCTTCCGGCTGACTCCGGCTGGCCGCGGGCTGGCTGGGCTGGCTGGCCGGGGGAATCAGGGGGGCGGTGCGGGGGTTGTCGTGGCAGATGAGGTGGCCGCGCGGGGTGCGGTTCTTAAGGCCGCCCGGATTGTCAGACCCCCCGGATACCATGGCTGAGCGGCCTCCTGACCCCCTGGGAGGGCCGGCGGGGAGGGCCGTGACCGGCCCGGATAGCTATCGGTACCAGGAGAATCGAGCGCGAAGTGGCAGACCGGCTTGTCGTCCGCGGTGCGCGCGAGCACAACCTGAAGGATGTCTCGCTCGACTTGCCCCGGGACGCGATGATCGTGTTCACCGGCCTGTCGGGGTCCGGGAAGTCGAGCCTGGCGTTCGACACGATCTTCGCCGAGGGCCAGCGCCGGTACGTCGAGTCGCTGTCGGCCTACGCGCGGCAGTTCCTGGGCCAGATGGACAAGCCCGACGTGGACTTCATCGACGGACTGTCACCCGCGGTGTCCATCGACCAGAAGGCCGCCAGCCGGAATCCGCGCTCCACCGTCGGCACGATCACCGAGGTCTACGACTACCTCCGGCTGCTGTACGCGCGGGTGGGCAAGCCGCACTGCCCGGCGTGCGGGCGGCCGATCGCCCGGCAGAGCCCGCAGCAGATCGTCGACCGGGTGCTGGAGCTGGAGGAGGGCACCCGGTTCCAGGTGCTCGCGCCGGTCGTGCGCGGCCGCAAGGGCGAGTTCACCGAGATGCTGCGCGACCTGCAGACCAAGGGCTACTCGCGGGCACGGGTGGACGGCACCGTGATCCGGCTGGAGACCGCGGTCGCCGGGGAGCTGCCGGCGCTGAAGAAGTACGAGAAGCACCACATCGAGGTCGTCATCGACCGGCTGGACGTCAAGGAGTCGGCGCGGCGGCGGCTGACCGACTCGGTCGAGACCGCGCTGTCGCTGGCCGCCGGCGTCGTGATCCTGGACTTCGTCGACCTGCCGGAGAACGACCCGCAGCGTGAGCGGATGTTCTCCGAGCACCTGGCCTGCATGTATGACGACCTGTCCTTCGACGAGCTGGAGCCGCGCTCGTTCTCGTTCAACTCCCCGTGGGGCGCGTGCCCGGACTGCACCGGCCTCGGCACCCGGATGGAGGTCGACCCGGAACTCGTGGTCGCCGACCCGGAGCTGACGCTGGCCGAGGGCGCGATCTCGGTCTGGGGCGGCGGTCATGTCAGCGACTACTTCATCCGGCTCATTGAAGCGCTCGGCGGGTCGATGGGGTTCAGCGTGGACACGCGGTGGTCGCGGCTGCCGGCCGCGGCGCGCAAGGCGCTGCTGAACGGCTACGGCGAGCAGGTGCACGTCCGGTACAAGAACCGGTACGGCCGGGAGCGGTCGTACTACACGAACTTCGAGGGGGCGATCCCCTACATCGAGCGGCGGCACTCCGAGGCGGAGAGCGACTCGAGCCGGGAGCGGTACGCCGGGTACATGCGCGAGGTGCCGTGCCCGACCTGCCACGGCGCCCGGCTCAAGCCGGTCTCGCTGGCGGTCAAGGTGGACGGCAAGTCGATCTCCGACTACTGCGCGGAGCCGATCGGGGAGCTGGCCAAGGTGCTGCTCGCCCTGGAGCTGTCGGACCGGGACATGCAGATCGCGGGCCGCATCCTCAAGGAGGTCAACGCCCGGCTGGGGTTCCTGCTCGACGTCGGCCTGGACTACCTGTCGCTGGACCGGGCGTCGGCCACCCTGGCCGGCGGCGAGGCGCAGCGGATCCGGCTCGCCACCCAGATCGGCTCGGGACTGGTCGGCGTCCTGTACGTGCTGGACGAGCCCTCGATCGGGCTGCACCAGCGGGACAACCACCGGCTCCTGGAGACGCTGCTGCGGCTGCGGGACCTGGGCAACACGCTGATCGTCGTCGAGCACGACGAGGACACGATCCGGGCCGCGGACTGGGTGGTCGACATCGGGCCGCGGGCCGGCGAGCACGGCGGCCACGTGGTCGTCTCCGGGCCGGTCGCCGACCTGCTGGCCAGCGAGGAGTCGCTGACCGGCGCGTACCTGACCGGGCGCAAGGAGATCCCGCTGCCCGCGCACCGCCGGAAGCGGACCCGCGGCCGCGAGGTCACCGTCAAGGGCGCGTCCGCGAACAACCTGCGCGACGTCGACGTCGCGTTCCCGCTCGGCCTGTTCGTCGCGGTCACCGGCGTCTCGGGCTCGGGTAAGTCGACGCTGGTCAACGACATCCTGTACAGCGCCCTGGCCCGGGAGCTGAACGGCGCGCGGATCGTGCCGGGCAAGCACACCCGGGTCACCGGGATGCAGCACCTGGACAAGGTCGTGCACGTGGACCAGGGGCCGATCGGCCGGACGCCGCGGTCCAACCCGGCGACCTACACCGGGGTCTGGGATCACGTCCGGAAGCTGTTCGCGCAGACCACCGAGGCCAAGGTGCGGGGTTACCTGCCGGGCCGGTTCTCCTTCAACGTCAAGGGCGGGCGGTGCGAGGCCTGCGCCGGGGACGGCACGATCAAGATCGAGATGCAGTTCCTGCCGGACGTCTACGTGCCGTGCGAGGTCTGCCACGGCGCCCGGTACAACCTGGACACGCTCCAGGTGCACTACAAGGGCAAGACGGTCGCCGACGTGCTGCAGATGCCGATCGAGGAGGGGGCCGAGTTCTTCGAGGCCATCCCCGCGATCCACCGGCACCTGAAGACGCTCGTCGACGTCGGCCTGGGCTACGTCCGGCTCGGGCAGCCGGCCCCGACCCTGTCCGGCGGCGAGGCGCAGCGGGTCAAGCTGGCCACCGAGCTGCAGCGCAGGTCGACGGGGCGGACCATCTACGTGCTCGACGAGCCGACCACCGGGCTGCACTTCGACGACATCCGCAAGCTGCTGGGCGTGCTCGGGCGGCTGGTCGACGGCGGCAACTCCGTCATCGTCATCGAGCACAACCTGGACGTCATCAAGACCGCCGACTGGGTCATCGACCTCGGTCCCGAGGGCGGCTCGCGCGGCGGCACGGTCCTGGCCACCGGCACGCCCGAGGAGGTCGCCGAGGTCGAGGAGAGCTACACGGGTCAGTTCCTCAAGAAGTTCCTGCCGGCGTAGCGCTCATCGGCTGCCCCTGCCGGTACATCTGCGGCGGCTTATTCCCGGCGGACTGGCCGCCGTCCACCGGGATCACCGCGCCGGTGACGAACGAGGACTGCGGCGAGCACAGCCACAGCACGACGTCGGCCACCTCCGCGGCCGTGCCGGTCCGGCGCATCGGGGTGGAGAGCCCGGCCAGCCGCTGCGCCTCCGGGCCCGCCGCCTCGAGGTGGTGGGTCAGGATCGGCCCCGGCGCCACCACGTTGACCCGGATGCCGGCGTCCGCGTAGTCGAGCGCGGCCACCTTGGTCAGCCCGATGATGCCGGCCTTGCCGGCGACATAGGCGGCGAGATTCGCGGTGCCCTGCACGCCCGCGACCGAGGCCATGTTCACGATGGCGCCGCCGCCGGTCCGCAGCATGGCCGGGACCTGGAACTTCATCCCGAGGAAGGTGCCGCGGATGTTGGTCGCGATGCCGCGGTCGAACTCGTCCGGGTCGATCTCCGCCAGCGGCGCCGGCATCGGCCCGGCGGTGGCGTTGTTGAATGCCGCGTCGAGCCGGCCGTAGGCGGCCAGGGCCTGGTCCACCAGGCCGGCCATCGAGGCGGCGTCGCTGACGTCGGACTGGACGGCGAGTGCCCGGCCGCCGGCCGCCTCGATCCGGCCCGCCACGGCCCGCAGCGCCGGGAGGTCACGCGCCGCCAGGACCACGGCCGCGCCGGCGGCGGCGAACGCCTCGGCGGCGGCGGCGCCGATCCCGCGGCTGGCCCCGGCGACCAGGGCGACCTTCCCGTGCATGTCCGCGCTGCTCATGACGACCTCCTCAGTTCCTGGCCGCTTCCCGGCTCTCGTCCTGTCAAATATTAGATATCTAATCGTTCGATGTCAAAGTGATCGGCCGGCTGCCCGGCCCGGCGGGACCAGCGGCAAGATTGTCCGTGCGGTGCCGTAAGGTCGGCCACCGCGACTTCGTCACGAAAGGCAGCCACTATGAGCGCCCCGGCCGCCCCCGGAGGGGACACCGCCGATCGCCTGGCCATCCGCGCGCTGGTCGACGCCTGGGCCCGGCACGCCGACCGGCGCGAGCCCGAGCGGCAGGCCGCGCTGTTCACCGAGGACGGGCGCGTGACCGTGTACATGGGCGAGCCCGAGACGACCGAGGCGGTCCAGGTGCTCACCGGGCGGGCCGAGCTGGCGGCCGCCTTCGAGGCGCTGCGCACTTACGAGGCCACGACGCACTTCAACGGCCAGCACACGGTGACCCTCGACGGCGACCGCGCGACGGGCGAGACCTACTGCCTGGCCTACCACCTGTGGACCAGCGCCGGCCAGCGCACGCTGATGATCATGTCCATCCGGTACCTGGACGCCTTCGTCCGCCAGGACGGCCAGTGGCTGTTCGCCGAGCGGCAGCTGATCACTGACTGGACCGACCGCCGGCTCTCGGAGAGCTAGCCGGCGCCTGCGGGAGGATGGGGCATGCGCGCGGTCGGGGTGGACGGCTGGCGGGGCGGCTGGGTCGCCGTCGTGCTCGACGACGGCCGGTGGGCCGCGACCCTGGCGTCCGCCGGGCTGGCCGAGGTCGCGGCCGCCTGCCCGGACGCCGCGGCGATCGGCGTGGACATGCCCCTCGGGCTGGTCGCCCGGGGCTGGCGGCAGGCCGATGACCTGGCCGCGGCCCGGCTCGGCGCGCACCGCAGCCGCGTGTTCCGGGTGCCGCCGCGCCCGGCCTGGTCGGCGGCCACGCACCGCGAGGCGGTGGCGGTGTGCCGGGCGCTCACCGACCCGCCCGCCGGCTTCAGCGTGCAGGCCTGGTCGCTGCGGGAGAAGATCCGGCAGGCCGACGAGCTGCGCGCGCAGCGGCCGCGGCTGCTGTACGAGGTGCACCCGGAGCTGTCCTTCGCCGAGCTGAACGGCGGCCCGGTGATCGCGGCGAGCAAGAAGACCTGGAACGGCCAGATGACCCGCCGCGCGGTGCTCGCCCGCGCGGGCATCGACCTGCCCGACGACCTGGCCGGCGCCGGGATCGTCCCGGCCGACGACATCCTCGACGCCGCCGCCGTGGCCTGGTCAGCCGCCCGCATCGCCCGCGGCCAGGCGGTCAGCTTCCCCAGCCCGCCGCAGCCCGACGACGCCGGCCACCCGATCGCGATCTGGACCTGAGCGCCGGCCCGGTCAGGCCCGGGGCGCGGGGATCTGGTGGGGGAGTGACTGGCGGCGGCGGTAGGCGGAGGCCGCCGCGCGATCGTTGCACAGGTCGCAGCAGTAGCGGCGGTTGGCGGCGCGGGTGCGGTCGACGAAGACGCAGGCGCACGGCCGGGCCGCGCAGGAGCCCAGGCGGCGCAGGCCGAAGCGGTCGATGAAGCCGGCCACGGCGGCCGGCAGCCGGGCGGCCAGCGCCCCGGCGCCCGCCCCGCCGGGAGCCACGGCCAGCGCGGCCGAGTCGCCCGGCCCGGCGACGAGCACGGGGATGGCCCCGGCCGACAGCAGCAGCGGGTTGAGCGCCGCGGCGGCGGCCTCGGCGGTGCCCGCGGTGAACGTGGCCCGCAGCCCGTCCCGCAGCAGCACCAGCCCCGGCACGTCGGCCGGCCTCAGGGCCGCGGCCTGGCCGGGATGGCCGGTCGCGACCAGGACGGCCGCGTACCAGTCGATGGTGGTCAGGCGGTCGGGCGGGTCGGCCATGTCGTCCAGTGAGTTGACCAGCAGGACCGCCAGGGCCAGGTCGTCCGCGGGGGCGCCGTCGGCCGCGCGAATCCAGTCCGCCGGGAACAGGGCGGGGCCAGCCATCGTGATTCCCAACTCGTCAGTAACTTGCCGACTTTTGCGACTGACTATAGCGTCTTGTCCATCGGGCATCTGCGGGCATTTGCAGCTGGCCGACCACGTACGGCTGGAGTACGTGACGCTGGCCTTCGCCGACGCCCGCGGGGGCGATGTCGGCAGCGGGCAGCGGCGCCGGGAGCAGGTGACGGCTCCCGGGCCGCGGGACGGGCCAGGCGGATGGCAGCCGCGGAGCCCTGGCTGGCTACAATCGGCCGGCCGGCCAAGCAGGCTCCACCAGCGACCGAGAGGCGGGTCCCCGCCGTGCAGGGCCTCCAGTCCGACCCGTTCGGCACCGCTGAGCTGCGCCGCACGGTACTCGACGCCTGGGCAGCGTCGCCCGCGCGGTTCCGGGAGGACGCCAATGCCGAGGAGGACTACGCCCTCGGCGGCTACCGGGACCGCGTCATCGTGGAGCTCGCCCAGAACGCGGCGGACGCGGCCGCGCGCGCGGGCGTGCCCGGCCGGCTGCGGCTGGCCCTGACCGCGGGGACGCTGGTGGCCGCGAACACCGGGGCGCCCCTGGACGCCGCGGGCGTCGCTGCCCTGTCCACCCTGCGGGCCTCCAGCAAGCGCGGCCCCGAGGCGGCGGGGACCGCGGTCGGCCGGTTCGGGGTGGGCTTCGCCGCTGCCGTCGCGGTGAGCGACGAGCCGCGGATCGTCTCCGCCGCCGGCGCGGTGGCCTGGTCGCGCCGCGCCGCCGGCGACCTCCTCGCCGGGCTGCCCGCGCTGGCCGGCGAGCTCGCCGCGCGGTCGGGTCACCTGCCCGTGCTCCGCCTGCCGTTCGCCGCCGACGGCGCTCCGCCCGACGGCTACGCCACCGTGGTCACGCTGCCGCTGCGCGACGAGGCGGCCGTCGCGCTCATCGAGCGGCTGCTCGCGCAGGCCGGTCCCGCGCTGCTCCTGGCGCTGCCCGCGCTCGCCGCCGTCGAGATCGAGGCCGGCGGGCGCACCCGCGAGCTCACCGCCGCCCACGACGGCGACAGCGTCACGATCACCGACGACGGCGTGCCCGGCCGGTGGCGCACCGCGGCCGCCGCCGGGACCGCCGGCCCGGGGCTGCTCGCCGACCGCCCGGCGGAGGAGCGCGCGCGCCCGTCGTGGTCGGTGCGCTGGGCGGTCCCCGTCACGGCGGCCGCGGACGGCGGCGCCCCCGCCGGCCGCCTGCCCGCCGGGGTCAGCGCCGTCGTGCACGCGCCCACCCCGACCGACGAGCCGCTGGGGCTGCCCGCGCTGCTGCTCGCCTCGTTCCCGCTCAGTCCCGACCGCCGCCATGTCGCGCCGGGCCCGCTGACCGACTTCCTCGTCGGCCAGGCCGCGCAGGCCTACGCCGGCCTGCTGCCCGGCCTCGCGCCCGGCCCCGGCCTGCTCGACCTGGTCCCGGGTCCTGTCGGGCTGGGGGAGCTCGACGCTCAGCTGCGCCGGGCGATCATGGCCCGGCTCTCCGAGACCGCGTTCCTCCCCGCCGCGGGCCAGCCCGGCGAGCCTGGCCAGCCCGCAGAGCCCGGCGAGCCCGGCCTGCGGGTCCGGCCCCGCGACGCGGTCCTGCTCGACACCGCCATCCCCGGCCTGGCCGGCGCCCTGGCCCCGGTGCTGTCCGGGCTGGTCCCCGGCCCGGCCCGGCATCCCGGCTACGCCGTCCTCGGCGTGCGCCGGCTCGGCCTGGCCGAGCTCGCCGACCTGCTCGCCGCGCTTGACCGCGAGCCGGCCTGGTGGCAGCGGCTGTACGCCGCGCTGGCCGCCGCGAAGCCCGCCGAGCTGGCCGAGCTCGGCGCGCTGCCGGTGCCGCTGGCCGACGGGCGGCTGGTCCGCGGCCCGCGCGGGCTGCTGCTGCCCGGGCCGGACCTGGAGCACGCCGGCCAGCTGAGCCGGCTCGGCATCCGCATCGTCGACCCCGGCGCCGCGCACCCGCTGCTGGCCCGGCTGGGCGCGGTCGAGGCCACGCCGCGGGGCATCCTCGACGACCCCGCCGTCCGCGCCCTGGTCGCGGCCTCGGCCGACGAGGAGGACCCCGGCCCGGTCGCCGACGCCGTGCTCGGCCTGGTCGCCGCCGCCCGGCTGCAGCCCGGCGAGCAGCCCTGGCTCGCGGACCTGGCCCTGCCCGCCGCCGACGGCGAGTGGTACCGGGCTGACGAGCTGCTGGTGCCCGGCGGCCCGCTGGCCGGGGTGGTCGCGGCCGACTCGCCGTTCGGCACCGCCGAGCCCGCCCTGCTGGACCGCTACGGTGCCGCCACGCTGGAGGCCGCCGGCGTGCTGTCGTCCTTCGGCCTCCTGACCGGGCGCGATGTCCCCCTGGACGCCCCGGACCTCGACCTGGACGGCGCCCAGGAATGGGCCGACGACACCTGCGCCCGGCTGCCCGACGGCCCGGTGCCGCCGCTGGCCCCCGAGATCCTCGCCGTCCGCGACCTCGAGCTCGTTGACCCGGAACGCTGGCCGCAGGCGCTGGAGTTGCTCGCCCGGCCGCCGCTGCGCGCGGCGCTGGTCGAGCCGGCCCGGGTCCTGCTGGCCGACGGCCGCCGCGCCGAGGTGCCGTCCTACACGGCCTGGTGGCTGCGCCGCCACGCGGTCCTGGGCGGCCGCCGGCCCGCTGACGTCCGCGCCGCCGACGCCGACCCCCTGCTCGCGGGACTGTACGACGAGGCCGCCCTGCCTGCCGACCGGGGCGTGGCCCGCGCCCTCGGCGTCCGCACCACGCTCGCCGACCTGCTGGCCGAGCCGGGCGGAGCCGACGAGCTGCTGGACCGCCTGGCCGACCCGGCCCGCTCTGTCACCCGGCCCCAGCTGCGGTCCCTGTGGGCCGCGCTCGCCGCGGCCGCCCCCGACGCCGCGCCGCCCGACCGGGTCCGCGCCATCCGCGGCGCCGACGTCGTCGTGGCCGACGCCGCCGACGTGCTGGTCCTGGACGCCGCCGACCTGTGGCCGCTGGTGGCCGCCCGGCCGCTGGTGCTGGCCCCGCATGACCAGGCGCCGCAGCTCGCTGACCTGCTGGACCTCCCGCTGGTCTCCGAGGAGGTGGCCGGCGCCGTCCAGTCCGAGCCCGTCGCCCGCGACGTCCCCGCGATTGTCGCGGCGGTCCTGCCCGGCGCTCCCGCGACCTACCTCGCCCACGACCGGCTGATCGTTGACGGCGTCGCCGTTCCCTGGCGCTGCACTCGCGGCGCGGTCCACGCCGCCGGCCCCGACGGCCTCGCCTGCGGCCTGGCCTGGGCCGCCGGCCAGTGGCCGGCCCGGCATCTCCTCGCCGCCCTGCTGCGCGACCCCGCCGCCGCCCCCCGCCTGCTCGCCAACGGCGACCTGGACCCGCTCACCGCGGACCGGGAGTGAGCCGGTGACCCCCGACGAGATGACGGCCCGGCCGGCGGCGCCCCCCGCGATCCGCATTGCCGACTACGACCCGGCCTGGCCCGGGCGCTTCGCCGGGCTGGCCGGCGGGCTGCGCGCCGTCCTCGGCCCGGTCGCGGAGCGCATCGATCACATCGGCTCCACGGCTGTGCCCGGCCTGGCCGCCAAGCCGATCATCGACATCCAGATCTCGGTAGCCGCGCTCGAGCCCGTCGCGCCCTTCCGGCAGCCCCTCGAGCACCTCGGCTACGTCTACCGCGCGGACAACACCGAGCGCACTAAGCGGTACTTCCGCGAGCCGCCCGGCAGCCCGCGCACGCACCTGCACGTGCGGCGGACCGGCAGCTTCTCCCAGCAGTTCCCGCTGCTGCTGCGGGACTACCTGCGGGCCCGCCCGCAGGCGGCCGCCGGCTACCAGGCGGTCAAGCAGCGGCTGGCCGCCCGGCACCGCCACGACCGGCACGCCTACGCCGACGCCAAGGTGCCGTACTTCTGGGAGCTCATCCGGCGCGCCGACGAATGGGCCCAGCAGGCCGGCTGGGAGCCGGGCCCCAGCGACGCCTAGCGGTGCCGGCCGTCCCCGCGACGCCTAGCGGTGCCGGCCGTCCCCGCGACGCCTAGCGGTGCCGGCCGTCCCCGCGGCCCGGCTCGGGGCGCGCGCCTGGCCTGGCCCCGGCCGCGCGCCCGGCCCGCCCGGCGCGGTCCTGTCAGCCCTCGGCGCGGTCGGCCTCGATGGCCACGACCAGCTTGCGCAGCAGGGCGGCCAGGGCCTGCTGCTCCTGGCCGGTGAGCACGGCGAGCAGTTCCTTCTCGGTGTCCTCCTCCTGGGTGGCGTGCCGCTCGAAGGCCTCGTAGCCGGCCGGCGTGAGCGAGACCTGCACCCGGCGCCGGTCGGCGGCCGCCAGCGTCCGGGTGATCAGGCCGTCCTCCTCCAGCGGCCGGAGCCGGGCCGACAGCGCCCCGCGGGTCAGGCCCAGCCAGTCAGCGAGCTCAGACGGGCTCGCCGTGTACGGCGTCCCGCGCCGGCGCAGCGCCAGCAGGATCTTGAACTGCCAGCGCCGCATCCCGCCCGCCCGGAGCGCGTCGAGCCGGGTCTGGCCGGCGTGCCGGGAGATGATCGCGAGCCGGACGAAGATGGCCTCCTTCACCGGGTCCATCCAGCTCAGCTCCCTGGACCACAGCTCGACGTGGCCGTCGACTGAGTCCGGCACCGCGGAGTCCCGCACCGCACCTCCCGGAAAGTAGTTTTCTTGCCGATAGTTTTGCCCGTAACTACCTTGGCAGCCATGCAGACGACAACCAGCACCGGCCTCGGCACCGCCCAGGTCCCGGTCGCGACGCTCAGCAGCGCGGCGCGCGCCCTCGCCCACGCCGGCCGGTGGGACCAGGCGGCCGGCCTGCTCGACCAGGCCGTTCCCGGCACCGCGGCGGCGCAGGCCGAACTGGCCCGGCTGGCGGCGGAGATCGCCATCGAGCGCGACTACGTCACCGGCACCCGCGAGGCGCCCGCCCGGCTCGCCGCCGCGGAGCGGCTGCTGGGCCGCGGACCGGGGCTCGCCGATGGCACCGGATGGGACCTGGCGTTCCTGGGACTGCGGCAGCAGTACGCCGAGCAGGTGACCGGCCCCGGCGGAGCAGCTCAGCTCGGCCCGCGCGGCCGGGACGCGGCCGAGATCGGCCGCCTCCGCGACCGGGCCCGGCAGCTGCGCGAGGCGGCCCCCGACGGCCGGCGCCGGGGGTGGGCCGAGATGTGCCTGGGCTGGATCGCCGACAACCTGTACGGCGAGCGCGATCTCGCGCCCGGCCACTACGAGGCGGCCCTGGCCGCGGGCCAGGCCGGCCGTGACGACCTGCTCGTCCGGGAGGCGCTGCGGCATCTCGGCGACCATGACCATGACCGGGGCGACCACGCGGCCGCCCTCGACCGGTGGCAGGGCGCGACCGCGGCCGGGGCGCGGGCCGGCACCGTCGCCGGCACCCTGGCCCAGCAGCTGCTGCTGGCCGTGCTGGCCAGGGACGCCGGTGATGAAGCCGGAGCCCGGCTGCTGGCGGGCGAGGTCGCCAGGTGGGCGGCCGCGGCCGGCGCCGTGCGCATCGCGGCCCAGGCCGCCGCCTTCCTGGCCGGCGTCGACCCGACCGCCCCGGCGCCCGGCTAGGTACTCCGCCGGCCCCGCGGCCGGCTGGGTGTTGCGCCGGCCCGCAGCCGGCTGGGTGTTCGGCCCGGCCCGCGGCCGGCTGGGTGTTCGGCCCGGCCCGCGGCCGGCTGGGTGTTCGGCCCGGACCGCCCGCT
>Ga0193726_1001056_pt1 | contig 23610 bp, 25 predicted proteins | sample H2c1metaG_FD_144928 | JGI IMG/M metagenome (GOLD analysis project Ga0193726, IMG submission 144928) | Soil microbial communities from a riparian zone of the East river system, Colorado, United States - H2c1 | ecosystem: Environmental > Terrestrial > Soil > Riparian zone | place: USA: East River...
GTCGCCGCCGGCCGGCGTCTCCTCGGGCCCATCGAAAGTTGAAATGACCGCGGACACGGTAGAAGTTCCGGCCGCTGAGTCGTTGGCCCTGCTTTCGGTACACCGCAAAGGCAGTTTGCGCGGTGAGACAAGCTTTACCTGGTGGACCGAATCCGGGACTGCAAAACCCAAGATTGATTTCTCACCCGTGGTGCCTCAGCTCGCCTACATCGGCGACGGAAAATCCGCCGTCTCCCTGAGCATTCCGCTGAGCAAGGCCCCGCGCACTCAGTCAAAGAGTTTCTACGTGGTCATTGACCAAGCCGAAGGAGGCGCGTCACTCGGCGCACGAACGCTCACCATGGTCACACTGCTGCCGAACGACTAACCAAGCCCTTTGTCATCGGCATAAATTGCCGAGAATGTTTTGCGCAAGGCATTTTTCTGCACCTTGCCCATCGTATTTCGCGGCAGCTCATCAACGACGAGAATTCGCTTCGGTACTTTGTATCGGGCCAGACGTGCCTTGACCGAATCGATGATGATTTCTTCCGAAAGAACTGCGCCCGGCCTTGCCACAACGGCTGCGGTGACGCCCTCCCCGAAATCCGGATGTGGCACCCCGAACACCGCGCTTTCCAGCACGCCGGCCAGCGCATCCAATTCGGTTTCGACCTCCTTGGGATACACATTGTAGCCGCCGCTGATCACAAGATCCTTGGCCCGGCCGACAATATGCACGTAGCCGTCGCGATCGATACGGCCTACATCACCGGTTTTAAACCAGCCGTCAGCGGTGAATTCGCCGCGCGTCTTCTCCTCATCCCTCCAATAGCCGGCAAACACATTAGGGCCCCGGACTTGAAGCATGCCGATCACGTCCGGCTCAGCCTCCACGGCGCCGGTTTCGGCGTTGGTGACCCGGATCGTGGTTCCCTTCAGCGGCAGCCCGACCGATCCGGGCAGGCGCAGACCGTCGTACGGGTTCGACGTGTTCATCAAAGTCTCCGACATTCCATAGCGCTCCAGAATCACGTGCCCCGTGCGCTGCAGGAATTCTCGGTGAGATTCGGACAGCACTGGCGCCGATCCCGAAATGAACAAGCGTACCGTCGCAGTGGTTTCTTGAGCGAGTCCATTCTGCTGCAGCAGACGGGTGTAATGCGTCGGGACCCCCATATACACCGTCGCTTGCCGCAAGTGCAGCAGCGTTTCTGCGCAATCGAATTTAGACAAGAAAAATAGGCTCGACCCCGAGGCGAGAACGGTATTGATCGCGGCGAACAAGCCGTGAATATGAAACAACGGCAATGTGTGCAGCAGCACATCGCTGCTCGTAAAGCGCCACGCCTCGGCCAATACAACTGCATTCGACACCAGATTGGCGCGTGTCAGCATCGCGCCTTTTGAGCGCCCCGTGGTTCCGGAAGTGTAAATGATCGCTGCGATCGAACTCGGATCAAACCTCGTTGGAAGTTTGCAATCAATTGACGACTCCGCGGCCCTGAGCAACGACCCATCCCCGTTCGCGCCCAGCGTCTCGATCACCATGCCCGTCTCTCTCGCCAGCGGCTCGATCAAGGTCAGGTCCTGCGGCCGAATGACAGCCACGCGCGGCTGCGAATCGCGCAGAAAATACTCGACTTCGTTGGGCGTGTTCGCAACGTTGATGGGCACAAACACGGCACCCAAACGCAGGCAGGCCGCATAGAGAAGGACCGCTTCCGGGGATTTGTCGACTTGAACTGCGATGCGGTCGCCCGGCAGCGCGCCGCGCTGACTCAACGCAGAAGCGATTCGGCCAGACTGCTCGCGAAGCTCGGCGTAGCTTAAGTCTCGCCCCTGCGGTGTCCTGAGAAACAGACTGTTCGCGCAACCGGGAGGCTGTTCGAACCAGCCGGCTGGATCCCTTGCGAATGACATGGCGGCATCATGCCATAGCACCGACTAGCTCGTCCTGGCGGTACGAACATCAATAGTGCGGCGGCCGTTCCTGCTCGGCGGAGCGAACCTCTTCGGACGGCGCGACCTCGAGTCGGTCCTTGACGGCCTTGAGTTGCGCTTCCAGCGCCTGGATTTCTCGGTGCTGTCGAAACACCACATCGCTGAGCTCGGCCATGGCGCGCTCCAGATAGGCTATTTTCGATTGGACTTGCTCCAAGGACTCATGCATCGGAGCTAGCGCTTCGCGCCGTAAAATAAATAGTCGGCTGTATAGGACGCGCGCAGCTGCTGCCCGGCCTGATCCTGCCGGCACGCGGCCATGGGGGCATTGCCTCCCACCGTATTCAATCGCTGAACGAACTGCACGCCCGTGAACACGCCATGTCCTGAGGTGGCCTTGGCACGCAGAAGCAGCCAGGGAATCGAACTTGGGTTCGGGCTGTCGTAGCGAGCAACCATTTCCCCGATCACCTTGCTGCCGTCGTTGGCTTCCCAGGACGGGCCGGCATAATGTTTTCCGAAGTTTCGGCCGCCCTTGGTCAAAAGGGTGGCTTCCGGCGCTTTCAACGCCCATTCGAATTGAGAGGCATCGCTTTTCGCCGGCTGGCACTGATAGATTTGCACGCCGGTGGCATGCAGCTGTTTGATCAGCGCTTGAGTGGCAGGTACTTGCAGCGGTCCGGGTACGGACGGCGCCGTCGCGCATCCTGCCGCCGCCATACACACCGACATCTGCAACATTCGCGGAAACAACCGAAGCTTCATGCGCCCTCCTATTTCGACACTGTGTGCGCATTATGTCAGCAGATGCGCCTGACGAGTGGCGGTTAAGTACGCTATTGTTCGCCCATCATGCAACGAAAGCCTCAGCGGCGCGTACTCGTCATAGATGTCGGCGGCAGTCATGTCAAGACCCGGGTTTCGAACCACCGTGACATGCGTCAGTTTGAATCCGGCCCCACCCTCACGCCGCGCCGGATGGTTTCGCGGGTGCTGCGGCTGACCGGCGATGTGAAGTATGACGTTGTATCGATCGGATATCCGGGCGTGGTCGTGCACGGCAAGATCGTCACCGAACCGTTCAATCTCGGACGTGGTTGGGTTGGCTTTGACTTTCGCAAGGCCTTTGGCCGGCCGACATTGCTCATGAATGATGCTGCGATGCAAGCGATCGGCAGCTACGAAGGCGGCCGCATGCTTTTTTTGGGTTTGGGCACGGGGCTGGGTTCGGCACTGATTGTCGACGGTAAGGTAGCTCCGATGGAACTTGCGCATCTGCCCTACAAACGCGGCCGCAGCTTCGAAGATTACTTGGGCGACCGAGGGCGGCGCCGATTGGGCGCCAAAAAGTGGCGTCGCGTGGTCGCAGATGTGGTCGCGCAACTCAGTAAGGCATTGGAAGCCGACTACGTGGTCATCGGCGGCGGCAACGCCCGTAAATTGAAAAAGCTGCCGAGTAACGCGCGGCTTGGAAACAACGACTTTGCCTTTCTGGGCGGTTTTCGGGTTTGGCGTCCTTCCCCGCCTCGCACCTAAGTTCTGTTTGTCGATCAGGCTGACGCCGCGGCCTTTGGGGCCATGCGCTGCGCCATGTACGCGACAATCAGGCCGAACAGAATCATGGCGAGGAGATTCTCGACGAGGGATGACATCGTTACGTGCCCCGACTTGGCTTTGGAAAGGGGCACCACGACAAAGGTCATCACGAAGTACACCACAATGCCGTAGGCGATGCCCGCTGCGATCCAGCGGCGCAATAGTGCCGGGATCTTGGTTGCGGCGAAGACAAATATGGCCGCGATGATGCTCGACATCATCCACTGCAATCCCATCCCTAAGCAGTAAACCCAGGTTTCGTGGGGCAGCGGCGCGCCTAACAAGCCGCTGGCAATGAAACGCAGAATGGGCCCCGGACCGACCATGTTAATGGTGCAGGCCGCGCCGATGTCGATGGTTCCCGCAACCAAACCCGCATAGATCGACGTTTTGAGTATTGACTCCATTTGCTCTCCCCGCTAGCACCGACGCAACCTGTGATGTTTATTTGGCGCGCCGCAGTTCAAATCCCAATCGAGGAAAATGCACGACCACATTTCCGGCACGCGGATCTTGGCGCGCGATCGAGATTCGATCCTTGGCGGCGGCATATAAGACGCCCTCGATCGGGTCGGTGCCGGTGTCGGTCGCCGCCACCACAACTTTCTCGCCGCTGGAGATGCCGTGGGATTCGGCGTGATTCCCGGCAGCAGGCTCGGGGGCGGCGCCGTGAGCGATGGCAATCGCGGCCTCGCTGTCGAGTTTCTCCTGAGTACCGTGACCGAACGCAGACATGCGTGTTCGCCACGCCTGCAGTGCGGGGTAGGACTCGAGAATCTTCGCCACGGGACCGCCGCGCTCGAGGAACCAGATATTGTGATAAATCGAGAAATCCGCAATGCTGGGTGCCGAGCCGAAGAAGAATTTTTGTTTTCCGAGCATCTCTTCGAGCCGATCGAGATACAACGTAAACGCCGCGCTCGCATCTGCGGGACGCATGCGGGGAAGACTGGCACGAAAGATGTTTCGGTCATCGCCGAAGGCCTTGATCGCTTCCGGCGGCACGCCCTCGAACATGTGTGCAATTCCGGCCGGCTGCATGGTGAAAGCAACCGTCGTCCAAAATAGCGTCGAATCGGCCCATTGAGCGAGGATTCGCGATGCCGCCGCGATCCCGTTCGGAAATAGCGTGGGCTGCGGCGACAGCGCTTCAATGACCTCCGCGATGAGAGCGGTGTCGCAGTAAATATCTGCGCCGATCTGCATGACCGGCGTCTTGCGATAGCCGCCGGTGAGCGCCGTCAAATCGGGCTTCGGCATGATGTTGGGAATGTGCACCGAGGACCAGGGCAGGCCTTTGAGCCCGAAAATCAAGCGGATTTTCTCGGCGAAAGGCGACATCGGATAATGATGCAAAATGAGTGCCTTCATGTGCTTCGTCGATACTCAGCCATCGGACCCGGCTCCTGATTTCAGATATTTGAAGGTTCCCATCGACTTGGCTATCAATCGATCGTCGGTATCGCGCGCCTCACCCTCGCAGAACGCCATGGTCGTAGAGCGGTGAAACGCGTAGCCCGAGACGATCAAGCGCGAGCCCGCCTTGGCGGGCTGCAGAAAACTGGTCTTCATTTCCACCGTCACGCCCCCGTCGGCGCTCGCATTCAGCGAACGACCCGCCACCGCCATGGCGACATCGAGCAGGGACATGAGTACGCCGCCATGCGCAACCGACCAGCTATTGAGGTGCCAAGGCTCGAGATTCAGCGCAACGACCGAGCGCCCATCGGCGGCGCTGATGAACTCGGCACCCAGCTCCTTGATGAACGGCACATTCAGCCGAAATGCGGTCGATTGAGTCACACGAAACCGTACCTTGCGCCGCCCTGGCATGTCAATCGAGTGGCACAATACTGAAACCATGACTGCCGGCGCCGCGACTATTCTGCGTTTCACTGTCACGCTGCTGGCAACTCTGCTGGTCGGACTGCCGGGGATCTGGGCGGCGTTGGCGATCTGGTACCAGGCGCCGGGCGGACAGCCGCTGAAGAGCGGCCTGCTCGTGCTGTGGATGGCGTTCAGCCTTGCGGCGCTGATCGCGCTCTGGCAGGGCCGCGCGGGCATGGCTGTGCCGGCCTTTGCGGTGGCGTTCGGCGCCCTATTTTTCTGGTGGCAGCACATCGCGCCATCCAATGATCGCAATTGGGCAGATGACGTCGCACGGATCACCAGCGGCACGATCGAGGGCAACCGGGTCACCTTACACAATGTGCGCCATTTCGATTGGCGTACGAACGATGACTACACGCAGCGTTGGGAAACCCGGGTCTATGATCTCGACAAACTCGATTCAGTCGACATGATCATGTCGTATTGGGATGGCTGGGCGATTGCACACATGCTGGTGTCGTTCGGCTTCGAGGATGGCCGGCACGTGGCGTTTTCCGTGGAAGTCCGGCGTGAGAAGCATAAAACCTATTCCGAGATTGGCGGCTTCTTCAAGGGATACGGGCTCAGCATCCTCGCCGCCGATGAGCGGGATGTGATCCGCGTCCGCACCAACGTTCGAGGCGAGGACGACTATCTTTATCGGATTCGCATGCCGCTGCCCGCGATGCGCTCGCTGTTTCTCGGTTACGTCGAGCAGGCGGACAGGCTGGTGAATGAGCCCCGCTTCTACAACACCATCACGGTCAACTGCACCACTCTCGTCTATCACATGATGAAGCGAATCGTCGGTTATCTACCATGGAGCTACCGGCTGCTGTTTACAGGCTACCTGCCTGCGTACGTCTACCGCGTGGGTGGGCTGGATCAGCGATTTTCACTGGAAGAGCTGCGCGCACTCGGACGAATCACCGACCGCGCGAAACAGTCCGACCGCAGCGACACGTTCTCCGCGGATATCCGCCGCGGCATCCCGGCGATCGACCCTGCTCAGATGCCGCCGAGTGCACCCTAGTGCGCGTTAACGCACCCTAGTGCAGCGGCGTGAAGCCGTAGTGTTGAAACGCGGCACTACCCGCAGGCCCGCGGATATAAGCCAGGAACTTGGCGGCATCGGGCTTCGCGCCGATGGTCAGTGCCGCCGGATAAACGATGAGCATGTGCGTGGCGGCAGGAAACGTGTCGACCACGCGCACTTTTTTATCGATGAGCGCGTCGGTTGCGTACACGATGCCGAGCGCGGCTTCGCCGCGGTCAACGAACGCGAGGGCCGAACGCACGCTGTCGGCGCGCACCAGGCGCGCTGACACCTCATCCCAGACGCCAAGGTTGGCCAGCGCTTCATGTGCGTAGCGGCCTACCGGTACGGAATCCGGATCGCCGGTCGCCAATCGCCCCTTGCCCAGAGTTGCGGCCAGCGCAAAATGCGGTTGGATCTTCAGGACAATTTTACTGTCCGCCGGAGCTATCAAGACCAACTGATTTCCAACCACGGCGCGCCGAGTCGCAGGCTGTATTAGCTTTCGGGATTCCAGGTAATCCATCCACTCAAGATCTGCGGAAAAAAACATATCGGCCCGCGAGCCGTTTTCGATCTGGCGGGCAAGGGCCGAACTCGCCGCAAACGAGAAGCGCACCGGGATCGATGCGTCCTTGGTGAAACCATCCCCCAATTCTTGCAGCACATTGGTCAGGGATGCAGCGGCAAAAACCGTGATTGACGCCTTGTCCTGATCCGCGGCCCCGGCCTGCGCCCCGACGAGATAAGCCGTCAGAAGCCAACAGCCGAGAAGCTTTTTCATATGGCTAATTGTGGGCCAGAACGGGGCTGCCGCTATACAGTTCCGGAAAGGTGCGCCTGAAATTTTCGATCTTGGGTATGTCGTAGATCGCGATGTATGGCTGCGTGGGGTTGTGAATCAAATAATCCTGGTGATAGTCCTCAGCCGCATAGAATCCAGTGAGCGGATCTACGCGCGTGGCGATCGGGCGCGCAAAGGCATGGGCCTGATCCAATTGGCTGATGTAGGCCTGGGCAATTCGTTTCTGATTGTCATCCGCATAGAAAATAGCCGAACGATATTGGGTGCCGACATCAGGACCTTGACGGTTGAGCTGGGTGGGATCGTGCACGACCGAAAATGCGATCTGCAGAATCTGGCCGTAGGAAATGGCCGCCGGATCGAAAGTGATCTTCACCGATTCAGCGTGGCCGGTGCCTCCTGAGCTGACGGTCTCATATTGCGCGGTTGCTTTGTCGCCGCCCGCGTAGCCTGCGACCACCTTTTTGACGCCCCTCACATGCTCGAACACCCCTTGCACGCCCCAAAAACAACCTCCCGCGAGCACTGCAGTCTGCGCAGGTCCGGCCGCCTTCGGGTTGTCGACCGCCGGGGGCGCAATGATCACCGGAGCCTCTGCCCCGAACAGCGGCGAGTGCCACAGCATGACGCCGCTGAACGCTGTGCCTACCGCCAACGCAAGGCGCATCCGAGATGCCAATTTCCGAAATGTCATACTTCTTTCCTCTCCTATGCGCGAGCCGTGAAGTGCAGCGCAACTGAATTCATGCAATAGCGCAAACCCGTGGGCTTCGGGCCATCGTCGAATACATGCCCCAAATGAGCATCGCAGCGGCGGCAGGAAATTGCGTCGCGCTCCATCCCCAGAGTTCTGTCGCTGCTCTTGACGACATTCAGCGCGGAGATCGGCTGCCAGAAGCTGGGCCAACCGGTGCCGGATTCAAACTTGGTTTTCGAATCATAAAGCGCGGTATCGCAACACACGCAGAGGTAGATGCCGTCGGCATGATTTCTGTCGTATTCGCCGGTAAACGCGATCTCCGTGCCGGACTGGCGCGCGACACGATAGGCGGCCGGCGAAAGCTGCGCCTGCCACTGCGCATCGGTTTTCACGATCTTCGCAACCCGCGCTATACCCAGGCTCTTGCCGACAGGCGAGAAATTCTCGATTGACACTTCGTTGTTCAGCGCAGGCCCCGACAGCGTTGCCGCGGATACTCTGAGGAACGGGATGGCCGACAATGCACTCAAACCCCGGACAAAATAACGACGACTCATCAGCGCGCTCATAACCTGTCCCTCAACCAAACGTAAATGAATAAGCTTGCACACCGGGATCTAGAAACTCGATCGAAAACACATGCTCGCGCACATCTCCGCTCTGCCGGATCAGCTGATAGAGGCGTTGCCGATCGATGGCCCCTGCGCCGTTGGAATCCGTGTCCGCGCCATGATTCGCCGCGGGCGCGGCCCCATCCAGCAGCACCCGAAAGCGCACCGGTTTGCCATCGCTGCCCGGACCTAAAACCAGATGTAAATCGCGCGCATAGAACCGAAACTCAATTTTTCCGGGTACGGCTCCCAGAACCGCTTTCTCAGGGTCTACATTCCATGAGCCGCTCAACGCCCATTGATTCAATTTTAATGCAGCCGGCGCCGAATAACCGTGCAGCTTGTCTTGCGAGAAGCCGCCGGGCGACGCGAAATTCTCAGCGCGGCGATATCCGACATAGGTCTCCGGCGATTGATCGTGCGCTTCGTCAGGCGGCGCCTGGACACCCTCGGCCTTGGCCGAGCCCATTCCGGCGGGCGGCAGACCGGTCTGCCCGGCATCGGTCAGCAATTTTCGAAGCGTCAGCTCGGACTCATCGTAATTGCCTTCGCCGAAGTGGTGGCCGCGGATGCGGCCGGTGGCATCAATGAAGTAGTGCGCGGGCCAATATTGGTTATTGAAAGCCTGCCAAATGGCATAGTCGTTGTCCAGCGCGACCGGATAGGTCACCTTCAAATCAGCGACGGCGCGCCGCACATTGTTCGGGTCCTTTTCGAAGGCGAATTCCGGTGCATGCACGCCAATGACGACCAATCCGTGATCTTTGTATTTCTCGTACCACGACTCCACGAAGGGCAACGCACGCAGACAATTGATGCAGGAATAGGTCCAGAAATCGACCATCACGACCTTGCCGCGCAAGGCTTCAGGCGTGAGCGGCGGTGAATTCAGCCACAGTGTGGCGCCGGCAAAAGAGGGGATTTCTCCCTCCACCGGCAGATCTCCCGCAGGTTTCGCAGCGGACATCATCATCGCGTGGCCGTCGGTCTTGCTCATCGCCATGCTGGAATTGCTCATGGCCATGCTGCCGCCTGGAGTGCCGGGGTCGCGTGGATTGATCTTATCGATCAGGGATTGTTCCAGGCTGTTGGTTCCGTTGAGCGACAAGCGCGTCAGGACGGTGGAATCCCACCCAAATACAATGGCCACCACGGCGAGCAGCACCGCTACGCCCAGGGCCCGTCGTATCCATTCCCCGGTTCCCAAAGATCTCTTCAGGAAAGCAAAGACCCTTCCGCCGGCGAGCAGTGCGACGGCCAGCGAGGTTGCCGCTCCGGCTGCGTAGGAAAACAGCAGCAACGTGGTGCGGGCATTTGGCCCGGAGATGGCTGCGCCGGTAAGAATGAGTCCAAGAATGGGGCCGGCGCACGGCGCCCAAAGAAGACCGGTCGCGACGCCCAGAAGCAGCGAGTTCACGAGGCCGAACCTGCTGCTTCCCGGGGCGGGCTGCGCGAGCCGATTGCCCAGGGCGACGAACGGACGTGCCAACGCGTCAGCCAAGCGCGGCGACAATAGCGTCGCTGCAAACGCGGTCAACAGCAGCAGCGCAACGATGCGTCCATATTGGTTGACTCGGACGGCCCAGGAGCCGCCGACCGCCGCCAGCGTGGCAATGGCTGCAAAGGTAACGGCCATGCCCGCCAGCATGGGAAGACCATTGGTCAGAAATTTCTGCTCGGATCGCGCAAATACGAACGGCAGCACCGGCAGGATGCAGGGACTCAAAATGGTCAGCACGCCGCCTAAAAACACGAGAACTACGATGGTCATGAGTGTGCGATGTTACTCCTGTCGAATAAGACCGGCGACCGGGCGATTACATTGCAAACAAACCTTCATGTGCCGCAAAACGTCTGCCATACGCGCTCGTTGGGCTGCGGCGGATCGGCGTAGGCGGCGAAAGCCGGCTGCTCTCGATACGGCTGTGACAGCACGGCCAAAAGCTCCTCAAAGGGAGCGAAATCGCCGCGCTCCACCGCCGCAACGATCATTTGTTCGACCCGATGGTTGCGCGGAATGTACGCCGGGTTGGCCTGCCGCATGGCCTCAACGCGCGCCGCGGGCTGCGTCGATTCGCGCGCCAACCGCGCGCGCCAACGCTGCGCCCAGTGATCGTAGTCGCTCGCATTGCCAAACAATCCGCGCACTCGCGTCTCGTCGGGCTGCTCCGCCGCCGCATCGCACAGTCCGCGAAAGGTCAATGTGAAATCCGCCTGATTGCGATGCATGGCGTCGAGCAAGTCATCGGCCAGTGCACGATCCGCCTCTTCTTTCGCAGACAGCCCCAGTTTGCGGCGCATGCCGGCCAGCCAGCGATCGGCGAATTGCGCCGTGAAAGTCGCAAGCACCTCGCTGGCGAGTTCGATCGCCCTTCCTGAGTCGCCGTCGATGATGGGCAGCAGCGTCTCGGCAAAGCGCGCAAGATTCCACGCCGCGGCATGCGGCTGATTGGCGTAAGCGTAGCGACCGCGCTCGTCGATTGAACTAAAGACAGCCGCGGGATCGAACGCGTCGACGAACGCGCATGGACCGAAATCGATGGTCTCGCCCGACACCGCCATATTGTCGGTATTCATGACGCCATGAATGAACCCCACGTGCATCCAGGCGGCGATGAGCGATGCCTGCCGCGAAACCACCTCCGCCAGCAGCGCGAGGTAGGGAGTCTTGTGCTGCGCGAGGTGCGCATAGTGGCGCTCGATGACGTAGTCGGCGAGAATCTGAATGGCGGCAATGTCGCCTCGCGCCGCGAAGTATTCAAAGCTTCCCACCCGAACATGGCTCGCGGCTACCCGGGTGAAAATCGCGCCCGGCACCAGCTCCTCGCGGCGAACTGATTCACCGGTCGTGACCGCCGCGAGCGCACGCGTGGCGGGAACGCCCAAGGCATGCATGGATTCACTCACCAGATACTCACGCAACACCGGACCCAGGGCCGCGCGGCCGTCCCCGCTGCGCGAATACGGCGTGCGCCCGCACCCTTTCAGTTGGATATCACGGCGCACTCCGGCGCGATCGCGCATCTCACCCAGGAGAACGGCGCGGCCGTCGCCCAGCTGCGGCACAAAATGGCCGAACTGATGCCCTGCATAGGCCATCGCGATGGGCACGGCGCCGGGCGGCAGCGCGTTGCCGGAAAACAAACTCCCCAAGGCTTCGGTATCGAGACCGGATCGCAAATTCAAATCAGCCGCAAGCGCGTCATTGAACTTGACCAGGCGAGGTTCGGCGACCGGCGTCGGGGCAACTCGAGCAAAGAAGCGTTCCGGCAGGCTTGCGTAGCTGCTGGGATTCATATGATCCCTAAGGCCACGAAGGCCGCCCAACCTCGCCAAGTAACACGCCAGCACTCCTTCATGGATGTTCCGATAGCGCTGCATGCTATCAGGGATCGCCAGGCCTTATGTACGGCTATGTCAGGATTTGCCTACACAAAAATCCGCCGCCGCAAACGCGTGCACGCGGAGCTTTGGGCGGCAGAGGCCTATTTACTTTGCAGTTATTATTGAGCTACAAGAAAGATGTAAATGCCGGCCGAGATGATGCGGCCGAGGAGCCAAGTTCATGCCTTTTTTTCGTGACAATGGGTTGTCGATTCATTACCTCGAGCGCGGACGCGGTGAGCCCTTGTTGCTGATCCACGGTTTGGGTAGCAGCGGCGCCGATTGGGCCTTTCAAGTAGCCGCTCTTGAAAGCCGCTTCCGCATCATTGTTCCTGATCTGCCGGGCAGCGGTCACAGTGCGCCGCCGCCCACCGAATACACCATTGGCGGATTCGCGAACGCATTGTGGAAACTGATGGATCATCTCAACATCGCAACGCCGAACATCGTCGGCTTCTCGCTGGGCGGCGCGGTGGCGCTCGAAATGGCGACGCTGCGGCCGGCATGCGTACCGAGGTTGGGACTCGTCAACAGCCTGGCGACATACCAGCCCCGCGACATACGCAAGTGGCTCGAAACCTATGTCTCGGCGACCATGGTGCGGCTGGTCGGCATGCCGCGCGCGGCACGTTTAATTGCCGCGCGTTTATTCCCGGAACCCTGGCAGCGTGCCATGCGCGAGCACGCGGCAGGCGCCATGGGGTCGGTGCCGGCCAATTCTTATCTGGGCACGGGCCTGGCCTTGGCGCGCTGGGCAATTTTGGATCGTCTTGATCGATTGAAGTGCCGCACGCTGCTCATCGCGGCCGAGAATGATTTCACGTCTCTGGCAGAAAAGCGGGATTTGGCGGCGAAGCTAAAAGCCGAATTGGTGGTGGTGCGTGGTTCGCGCCACGGTACGCCCTTCGATTCCGTTGAGGTCACCAATGAGTGCCTGCTTGCGCTGTTGACCGAGCAGAAGCAGCCGCCGCCGGAACGTTGGGTGCGCGACACCCCCATACATACGCAAACACTGTCGCTGGCGGGCAGCATCGCCGAAGAGCACGCCTTGAGTCCCCTGCTTTTGGATTAATTTTGCATCAGCTCATTGCCAGGGCAAACGATCCAGATCCAGGTTTCCGCCGCTCAAGATGATGCCGATGTTGGCGTCCGTTGCCGCGAGCCGCCCTTCGACGATTGCCGCATAGCTGACCGCACCGGAAGGCTCGACCAAGAGCTTCATGACCTCCCAAATCCGGCGCATGGCTTGCACGATCGACTCTTCACGCACCGTGACGATGTCATCGACCAGGCGAATGATCTCCGCAAAAGGTTTCTCCCCCAACGAAGTCTTGAGACCATCGGCAATGGTTCGCGGCTCGATCATGGGTATGATCTGACCTGCCTTGAGCGAGCGCGCGGCATCATCCGCTCCGGCGGGTTCGACGCCGACCACGCGCACGCCGGGCTTGATGTCTTTTGCCGCGACGGCAACCCCGCTGAGCTGTCCACCGCCCCCGACAGGGCAGAGGATGACATCGAGTTGCGGCACTTCCTCGAGCAACTCGATGGCCGTCGTGCCCTGCCCCGCCATGACGCGCAGATCGTCATAAGGGTGAATGAACGCCGCGCCGGTTCGCTCCATCACTTGGCGGGCGGTGGATTCACGTGCGGCCAACGTCGGTTCGCACAGAACGATATCGCCGCCATAGCGGCGCACCGCAGCCTGCTTGGCGAGGGGCGAGTTGTTGGGCATCACGATATACGCCGGGATACCGCGCAGCGTCGCGGCCCGCGCCAAGGCTGCTGCGTGATTACCCGACGAATGAGTGACCACGCCCTTGGCCGCTTCCGCATCGGTCAGCAAGAACACGGCATTGGTGGCGCCGCGCGCCTTGAACGCGCCCGCCTTCTGCAGGTTCTCGCATTTGAAATACAGACGGCTCCCCGCCATCCCGTCGAGCACGCGGCTGGTCATCACGGGGGTGCGGTGAATCTTCCCGCGGATGCGTTCATGCGCCTCGCGGATCAGCTGCATGGTCAGGGCGGGCTTCGACTGTGGGCTACGTGTATTCATAAACTCTGTGCTAAAACTACCAGATGAAATCCCGCCTCACTTGGTTTGTCGTCATTGCCATGATCGCCGGGCCGCTATGCGGATTGTTCCTGCACCAAACTCTTGGCAGCAGCCCCGCCGCCGACAGCGCCGCGGCAGGTTTGTCGCTGGTTACCACGAGTTTCTTGCGCCTCATCAAGATGATCATAGCGCCATTGGTGTTCTCCACGCTCGTCGTCGGAGTGGCCCGCATGGAGGGCGCGGCCTCGATAGCGAGAATCGGCGCGAAAGCCTTGGGGTGGTTCGTCGTGGCGACGATGATTTCGATGACCATTGGTGTCGTGGCGGTACAGTTATTCAAGCCCGGATTTGGCCTTTCAGCATCCGCCGCCGCTTCCAGCGTGAGCGCGGCCGGCCCGCTGCAGCTCAAGGACATGCTGGAGCATATCATTCCCAGCTCCATCGTTCAGGCCATGGCCGGCAACGAAGTGCTGCAAATAGTGGTGTTTTCCGTGCTGTTTGGCGCCGCGGCCTCCAGCTTGGGCGCGAAAGTCAAGCGGCTGATCGACGCGATTGATGAGATTGCTGCCGTCATACTCAGGATGACGCGCTACGTCATGGCATTGGCGCCGATCGCGATCTTTGCCGCTCTGGCCGCGACGGTCTTGAGCCAGGGCGCGAGCGTCTTGTTGGTGTATGCCAAGTTCATCGGCGGTTTCTACATTGCCCTATTGATCTTGTGGGCTTTTTTCTTCTGCGCCCTGTACATGAGCATCGGGCGGCGCACCTTGCCGCTGCTGGAAAAGATTCGCTCGCCGCTGCTGCTGGCCTTCGCAACGGCCAGTTCGGAGGCAGCCTATCCGCAGACGCTGGAACGCCTCGAGGCGTTCGGCATCAGCACACGCATCGCCTCCTTCGTTCTGCCGCTGGGATATTCCTTCAATCTGTGCGGATCCGCGATGTACTGCACATTCGGGGTGTTGTTCATCGCTCAAATCTATCGCATTGACCTGAGTGTGCATCAACAGATCATGATGCTCCTCATTCTCATGGTCACGAGTAAAGGCATCGCCGGCGTACCGCGCGCCGCCTTGATGGTCATCGCCGCATCGTTGAGCTACTTCGGATTGCCGGAGCAAGGATTGGTGTTCGTCATCGCCGTCGATCACGTGCTCGATATGGGACGCACCGCCACCAACGTCCTCGGCAACGCCGTCGCATCGACGCTGGTCGCAAAATGGGAAGGCGAATTGACGCAGAGTGCTGCGTATGTGGAACAATAGCGCCATGGACGTTCGCCTTGATACCAGCCTCGAACTCTTGCTGGAGCGCGCGCCGGGCGCGCAAGCTTCCCGAGTACTTGCAACCGTCGTTGCGACGGCAGGTTCTACTTATCGCAAGCCTGGCGCACGCATGCTGCTCATGGCCGACGGAAGTTACATTGGTTTGCTGAGCGGCGGCTGCCTCGAGTCGGATCTGCAGATTCATGCGCGAGAGGTGTTGGAGAGCGGCGTGGCGCGTGCAGTGGAATACGACACCCGCGGTCCGGACGACATCTTGTTCGGCGTAGGAGCCGGCTGCGAAGGCACCATGCGCGTTCTGCTGGAACCCGCCGGACCCGGGAGCGCGGCCGAGGCGGCCCTTGCAGCGGCCGGGCGTGCGACGCATGCGGGGGAAACCACATCCCTGATCATGGTGCATAACTCGCAAATGCCGCTGGGCACCCGTCATGGCGCCGAGGATCTGCCGCCCGATGAGCGTGCGCGTGCATATGTCGAGAGACTTGCTCCGCCGCCGCATTTGCTGATTTGCGGAGCGGCGCCCGACGCGTTGCCCGTGGTCAGTACCGCTCGTGCCCTGGGCTGGCGTGTTTCGGTCATCGATCATCGGCCGGGCTATGCGGTTGCGGCGCGCTTCCCCGGCGCTGAGGTACGCATCGCCAATCCCAAGTCGCTGCGCAGCGAGGTTGACCTCGCGCGCTGTCACGCAGCCGTGGTCATGAGTCACCACCTACCGTCGGACGAAGTCTATTTGCGCGAACTCGCGCAAGCCGGCGTTCCCGCCTACGTCGGACTGCTCGGCCCCAAAGCGCGCCGGAATCGCCTCGCCAAAGAATTGGGACCCTTGGCCGAAAAACTTAAGGATCGAATTCGCGGCCCGGTGGGTCTCGACATTGGAGCAACCACACCAGAAGGCATCGCGCTGTCCATTGTCGGACAGATTCACGCTTGGCTCGCCGGACGCGCCTATAGCGAGGCGGTGTTGACCAAGCAGGCAACGGGCTAGTGTCAACGATCGGCGCTCCAACCTACCGCTCCGGTGGAGAATCCGTTCCCGCGAGCCATGCCGCCGCCACGCCGGAAGAACGCGCCACGGCACTCGCGTTTCTGCAAAGCTTGGCCAAGGAGGTGTCGCAAGGAACCATCGACTTGCCTTGTTTCCCCGACGTGGTCATTCGAATCAGCCAGGCGTTGGCGGATCCCAACACCACATCCGAACGGATTGTTACCCTAGTCGGCGCCGAGCCGCGTCTTGCGGCACGGGTGCTGCAAACCGCCAATTCAGCGGCATTCAACAGTTCGGGAAAACCTCTCACTGATCTGCGGTCTGCCATCACCCGGCTTGGACATCAAATGGTCCAGGGCACGGCCATGTCCTATGCCATGCAGCAGATGAAGAACCAGACCTCGCTGCGCTCAATCGCGCAACCGCTTGCCGAGCTGTGGAACAGGAGCATTGCCGTCGCCTCGATCTGCGGACTCGTTGCGCGGCGAACCAAGGTGCCGTCAGATGAGGCATTCTTGACGGGTCTGCTTCACGGCATCGGCAACCTCTACATCATGGCGCGCGCGGCCGGCGCGCCGAATGGGCTTGGCAGCGATCAGTCGTGGATGGAACTCATTGGCGGCTGGCAGGCTTCCATCGGCAAGGCGGTGCTGCTGAGTTGGGGCTTCGCGGACGAAATGTGTGAGGCCGTGGGAGATCAAGGCGACCTCGACCGCAAATGGAAGCACGAGGCAAGACTCGTCGACGTACTCATCGCCAGCCTGGTTCTTGCCGACGCGCTGAAGACGCCCGAACCGAGAGTCATTGGAACCGACGGCATCAATTCATTCCTGAGTGTCGGTCTGACGGCGGCCGATTGCACCGCCGTTCTCGCCGCGGCCGGCGCACAAATCCGCGATGTACACGAGGCGTTGGCGTAGAATTGCCGAATGAATAAACCGTTCGCAGCGATCTTTGCAGCGCTTGGGTTCGCTGCGGCGATCGCCGCAGCAGCGCCGACGCCTTCCTTCCCGACTCCGGATTGGCGCGCCACGGTGCGCGAATTGGCAGCGAGTCATTTCAAGAATCCGGCCTGGGGCTACTCGCACTGTCAACGCGACTATGCGCTGGCCCGGGAATTGGCGGCGGCCGATCACGTCACCCTGGACGACGACGTGCTGTTCGCCGCCTCGTACCTGCATGACATGGCGGCCTTTGCACCCTGGGAAGATGTCAAAACCGATCACTCGGATGTCGGCGCACGCGTGGTCGATACGGTGCTGAAAGGAACCGGATTTCCGATGGAAAAAATCGACGCAGTGCGCAGCGCCATCCGCACTCATATGTACTATCGCGATCCGGTCGCTGCGGAGGCGCTTTACCTGCACGACGCCGACGCCCTCGACTGGTTGGGCGCCATCGGCGTAGCACGCATCATGGCGCTGGTCGATCCTCATGGCGGCAGTCCCGATGCGCCGAAAGCGGTCGCCATGCTGATGGACAACTTGAATAAGGTGCCCGCGCGAGTGCTCTCGCCCGCAGGCCGTGCACGGGTTCCCGAGCGCAAGGCGGAGCTGGAGAAATTTCTCGCGGATCTAAAGCGCGAGACCGACGATCTTCATACGCTGTAGCAATTGAGCGGCGTCATCGCGGCGCGCGATGGATCGGGTCGATCCAATAGACCTCTTCGAATCGTTCGGCGGCATCGATGTTCAAATTGACCACCACCGATTCGTTGTCACTGCGCACCAGGACGCACTCGAGCGGCGTATCGCTCAAGGCATTGATTTCTTGGTGCGGAACATAGGGCGGTACGAAAATAAAGTCGCCGGCATCCGCCTTTGCGGTGAATTCGAGGCGCTCGCCCCAACGCATGCGCGCAGCGCCCCGCACGACATAAATGACACTTTCCAGCGCGCCGTGGTGGTGCGCTCCGGTCTTGGCGTTCGGTTGAATGATCACCGTGCCGGCCCACAGCTTCTGCGAGCCGACCCGGGCAAAATTCACCGCGGCCGCGCGCAACATGCCCGGGGTCTGCGGCGTGTTGCTGTCCAGCCGGTCACTTTTGATGACCCGCACGCCCTCGTTGCGCCAATCCTTTTCTGCCTTCAACTATTTGCCCCAAGTGGTTATAACTGGCCTGCGGCGTTATGCTGCATCGGCAGAATAACCGAATCACATGCCATCTAACACTGCATCATCGCTGCGCGGCTGGCTCCCCGATCTGCCCTTGTGGACCATCCTCACCCCGCTCTTCGCGGGGATCGTGATGGCGGCGGCCGCCTTCGATCTTAGCCTCGGCGGAGTTTTTGTCACCGTCATTGCCGTAAGTTTGGCCGCAAGCGTGTTCGCTGCCGTGCACCATGCCGAAGTGGTCGCGCATCGCATCGGAGAACCCTATGGGACGCTGGTGCTCGCCCTGGCGGTCACACTCATCGAAGTGGCGCTGATCGTTTCCTTGATGATTGCCGGAGGCACGGAAGCGGCCGCGTTGGCGCGCGATACGGTCTTTGCCGCCGTGATGATCATCCTCAACGGCATCATTGGCCTGTGCTTGGTCGTCGGGGGACTCAAGCACAGCCAGCAAACCTTCAACCTCGATGCGGTCAGTGCGGCGCTGGTAGCCCTGGCGGCCATCGTCATCCTGACGCTGGTGTTTCCAAATTACACCGTCACCACCCCAGGGCCTTACTACTCCCCCAGCCAGCTCATGTTGATCGCAGTCGTGTCGCTGGCAATCTATGGGGCATTCGTTTTTGCGCAAACGATCGGGCATCGACGAATCTTCGTTCATGACCTTGCAGAGGAGCAGCAGCAACACGCGAACCAGCCGAGCAATGCTGTTACGGCTGCCAGCGCAATTCTGTTGCTGGCGTGCCTCGCGGCGGTGGTATTGCTGGCAAAGAAACTCGCGCCCAATCTGGAAACCGCTGTTTCCCGCGTAGGCGCGCCGAATGCCGTGGTCGGCGTGATCATTGCGGCCATCGTTCTGCTGCCCGAAGGTCTCGCTGCTCTGCGTGCAGCGCGCGCCAATCGCTTGCAGACCAGCCTCAATCTCGCCTTGGGCTCTGCGCTGGCGAGCATTGGTCTAACCATTCCCGCGGTCGGTGTTCTCTCGCTGTATATGCACACTCGGCTGGTCTTGGGGATAGACACCAAGGCCACCGTGCTGTTGATCTTGTCGCTGTTCATCACAGCCATTGCCCTGCGAACCGGGCGAACCATCGTTTTGCACGGCATCGTGCTGCTCGTCATTTTCGTGGTCTATCTGTTTACCACCGTCATCCCCTAGCGGCGCGCCGAGTTACCATCCTCTTGAGCAACGAGTACAATCAGCTGATGCTAAAAACCGTCCTGTGTGCCGCTGCCTTGGGTTTTGCCGCGTTGAGCTACGGTGCGGAGCCTGCCATCGACAATGATCGCGTCACCGCTTGGGATACGAACGGCGTGGCGCCTCCGGCGCAACATGACTTTGTCGCGGTGCCGCTATCGCGAAAAGGCACCGCCTTCTTTGGCCACAGGGGCGACACGCCGGGTAAGACGGGTGAACGCACCGTCATCGTCGAACTCAAAGGCCGGCCGCTGCCGCCGCTGGCGAATTCCTCAGGCTATCCGCTGGCTTTTCCGCGGCCGCATGCCAAGAAGCTGTTCGAAAACGACCAGGTCGTCGTCTGGGATTATGTCTGGCGGCCCGGCGAGCCGAGTCCCATGCACTTCCACGACAAAGACACGCTGGTGGTCTACGAGGCAACCGGTGCGCTGCAATCGACGACGCTCGATGGCAAGAACACCGTGAACGAAAACAAGTTCGGCGACATTCGATTCAACAAGCGCGATCGCACGCACACCGAGCTGCTGCTGCGCGGCCACGCGCACGCGGTCATTACCGAACTGAAATAAATTTGGTTCCCAAGGAGTAGTAATGAAAGCTCTGATTGCCGCCTATGCGCGCTCACCCCAGCACTTCGCACGCAAGGGCCCGCTTGCGCAAGTCCGTCCCGATACGATGGCGGCACAAGTCGTCGTGGGCCTGCTCGAGCGCACGCGGCTCGATCCCAAGCTCATTGAGGATGTGATCTTGGGTTGTGCTTATCCGGAGGGACCGCAGGGGTCGAATCTCGCACGCATCGTGGCCTTATTGGCCGGCCTGCCGCTCGAGGTCGGCGGCATGACGGTCAATCGCTTCTGCGGCTCTTCGATGTCGGTCATCCAAATCGCCGCGGCACAGATCGAGGCCGGCATCGGTGAGGCGTATCTCTGCGTCGGCGTGGAATCGATGAGCATGGTGCCGCAGGGAGGATTCAACAGATCGCCGAATCCGGAACTGCTGAGCCGTCTTCCGGATGCGTACATCAGCATGGGCCAAACCGCCGAGAATGTCGCGCAGCGCTACAAAATATCGCGCCTCGATCAGGAAGTCATGGCGGTCGACTCCCACCGCAAGGCGGCGCAAGCTCGCGAGCAGGGCCGGCTGCGCGATGAAATCGTGCCGATTCGACTCGAATCCGGAGAGCTTGTCGGCGAGGATGGCTGCATCCGTCCCGCAACTTCGCTCGAGGCACTTGCCGCGTTGAAGCCCGCATTCGCGGCTGACGGCGTGGTGACGGCGGGTACGTCCTCGCCGCTGACCGATGGCGCCTCGGTCGTGCTCGTCACCAGCGAGGAATTCGCATCGCGTCATGGCTTGCATCCCCTGGCACGCCTGCGATCGGCTGCCACGGTCGGCTGCGATCCGGCGGTAATGGGCATCGGACCGATTCCGGCCACGCGCAAGGCATTGGCGCGTGCCGGTTTAGAGGCGGCCGCGCTCGACGTGATCGAGATCAATGAAGCGTTCGCGTCCCAGGCACTTGCCTGCATTCGGGAACTGGGCCTCGATCCGGCCAAAATAAACCTCGACGGCGGCGGCCTTGCGCTCGGACACCCGCTTGGCGCCACGGGCGCACGCATCACCGGCAAGGCTGCATCGTTGCTCGCCCGCACCAGAGGCCGCTACGCACTCGCAACCCAGTGCATAGGCGGCGGCCAGGGCATTGCGACCGTCATGGAAGCGCTCTAAAGCTCGTTCGGCGGTTCGCGTATCGACCTGATCAGGCGGCGTTCGCCGCGCTTGGTGAATCCATCAAGGAGAGCGGCGTGCCATCGCTCGTGTCGATATTTCCCAAGAGGCGCACTAGAGCCACGAGCGCGGCCCATACCGCAGCATCCGTGTTGTCAGCGTGACTCACAGTGGCCGCTATGGCTGCTATTTCCAGAGCGCCCGTCGCGGACGCCACTTGCGCCATTTCAAATACAGCTGCGCTGCCGCGCATTTTATGGGCGCGATTGCGCAATTCATTGAAGACTGGACCAGGGCTGTCTTCAGCGCGCGCCAGCGCGGCGCTCAAGGCTACGAAGTGGGCACGTTCGCTTTGTAGTTTGCTTTGGAAGACAATGCGCAAATCGTCGAGCGCAATATCGTCAGTGCGTGCCCAGACGGCTTCGCGTAGCCGGAGCGTTGTGGATCTCTTCTTCTGAATTTCCGGTTGCATGGCGTGCCTCGTCGCAAGATATGACCACAGCGTAGCCCTATCCACAGCGTAGCCCTATCCGCAGCGCCGCGCTGTCGGGAAACCTTGACAGCTTCGACATAACCAACCATGGCTGGGCGGCAGCTATTTTGTAAATTCGTTCTCGATGACGAATCGAATCAGCGCAGATCGATTGGACACGCCGAGTTTCGCCATGAGTCGACCTCGATAGGTATCGATTGTTTTTGAGGAAAGCGACAGATGCTGTCCAATAGCCGAGCTTGACGCACCGGCAACGATGCGACTCAATACATCCCGCTCGCGATTGCTGAGGCGCTCCAACGGGCTTTTGGACAAGGAGTAGCAATTGGAGCCGCCGACGGCCGGCAGCGCCACCCGCGGGCTCAGGTACTGTCTGCCTTCTCTCACAGCCTGAACCGCCTGCATGAGTTCGTCGGCCGGCGCGTCTTTGACCACGTAGCCGAGCGCCCCTGCACGCAAAGCACGGTAAACGTGCTCAATGGTATGGCACGCAGATAACATGATCACCCGCGTTTGCGGCAGCAGCGCGAGAATTCGTTCCGTCGCCTCGATTCCGCTCATGTCCGGCAGGACCAAATCCATGATGATGATGGCCGGATTGAGACGCTGCGCTGCGAGGATGGCATCCTGACCCGATGTTGCGGACCCAAGTACCTGTACGCCGACCTGTCGCCTGAGCATGGCAATGAGCCCCTCACGCACAATGCCGTGATCGTCCACGACCATTACTCCGCATATTGGTATTTCACTGGTCACGCCCCACTTATAGCGTTACGCGCCGATGCGTAGCAGCGACCGCATCGCATTGCTCGGCGATTGAGTGAGGCGTACCCTCAGGTTCGGCAAAACAGGCGGAATTGGACCGCGCGGCCGCCAGCACCTGGCCATGGCGTGTGCGTGCGGCTGATTGAGCGCCAATGGCCTCATGGATGCCTTGACGCGCTAGATAGAACGCGCAAGGCAAGCCGTCGCTTGATCCTTCCCAGCCCGCTTGCTCGCATAGAGCGCCAAGTCCGCCGCGCGCAGCAGGTCCACGGGTGCCGTATTCGATAGATCGCAGCGCGATTCCAACGCCGTAACACCGATGCTCACGGTCACCTTCAGGGCGGTCCCATGCGTGACAATAGGCGGGTGCGCCAGGACTTGGCGCAATTTGTGAGCGACGGTGTTGGCTCCTTCCAAGTTCGTTTCCGGCATTACGATGACAAATTCGTCTCCGCCGGTTCGCGCGAGCCAATCGCTGGTTTCACGAATGCACTGGGTCGCTCGCACCACGAATTCCTGCAGTACCTGATCCCCGGCCCCATGGCCCAGGCGATCGTTGACCTGCTTGAATCCGTCGATATCGCAGCATAGGAGGGACAACGGCCGGTTGTAGCGCTGCGCGCGCGCAAGCTCGCGCGGCAGGTATTTCATCAGATACCGCCTGTTGTGCGCGGTGGTCAGCGGATCGGTAACGGATAAACGGCGATTTTCTCGATTGCTCAACCGCAGCGAGTACTCGAGATGCGTGATGCGCCGCGCAACCTCCATTCGCGCCAAGATCTCATCGGCCGAAGATCCCTTGACGATGTAATCATCCGCGCCCGCCGCCATACTCACGAGCATATCCTGCTTGCTCTCTCTTGCTGTCAGCATCATGACATAGACATATCCGTCGACCTGTTTAAGTCTGACTCTGCGGCAGAGCTCAAGGCCATCCATGCCGGGCATCTGCCAATCGGTCACGACGATCTGAAACTGCGAGTTATCGAGAACACGCAGCGCTTCCTCAGCGGAGGCGGCCACCTGCACGTCGTACGAGGCCTTCTTGAGTATGGCCGAGAGGTATGCC
>Ga0193726_1001057_pt1 | contig 23594 bp, 21 predicted proteins | sample H2c1metaG_FD_144928 | JGI IMG/M metagenome (GOLD analysis project Ga0193726, IMG submission 144928) | Soil microbial communities from a riparian zone of the East river system, Colorado, United States - H2c1 | ecosystem: Environmental > Terrestrial > Soil > Riparian zone | place: USA: East River...
CTCGACCCGGAGGCCTTGAGATCGGCGCTGCAGGCGCCCGCGGCGGGCGCGATCGGGTCCGATACGCGGCTTCCCGTGTCGCTCAGGTTCGATTGCAAGGAAGCGATCGAGCGCCTGACCGAACCCACGCGACGGGATCGCAGACTGCTCACCCGGACGCCCCGCCCGGTGGGTTTGTTGCGCCGGATCGCGCGCGATCCGGGAGCGCGAGTCCTATTCGTCGTTATCGTCGTCGCGGCCCTCGCCGGCGGCGCGATCGCTTTCGCGTGACCAAAACCGGGGACAGACCACGGTTCCTCACACCGCCTAGCCCGGAAAACCGTGGTCTGTCCCCGGTTTTCCCGCGCGTAACGCGCTGCTCCGTTCTTCAGTCCAGCTTGATTCCCGCCGCCTTCACCAGCGCGGCGTTCGCGGCGATCTCGTCGCGGATGTAGACATTGAACTGCTCGGGGTTGTAGTCCATTGGCTCGGCGCCCAGGCGCGAAAGTTTTTCCCGCACGTCGGGAGAGTGCAGCGCCTTCGCCGTCTCCTGATAGAGACGGTGTACGACCTCGCGCGGCGTCTTCGCCGGCGCGAACATGCCGACCCAGAAGTTGTAGTCGGAGTTGGGAACGCCGGCCTCCAGCGTGGTGGGCAGGTCGGGAAGCGCGAGCGAGCGCTTCGTGCTCCCCACCGCCAGAGCGACGAGCTTGCCGTCCTTCAAGAGCGGCAGTATCGCGTTGACCGGGCAAAAATAGAAATCGACGCGACCGGTGACGATCTCGGTCAGCGCTTCCGGCGAGCCCTTGAACGGAATGTTGACGGTGTCGATGCCCGCTCCAAGGCGAAAACGCTCGGCGTTGAGATGCGTCGCGCTGCCGACGCCGACCGAGGCGGAATTAAGGGAGCCGGGCTTCGCCTTCGCCGCGGCGACGAGCTCCTTCACCGAGCGGATGCCTTTTGAAGGCGCCATCACCAGCACGTTGGGCAGCAAAGCGAGCGGAATGACTCCGGTCAGGTCGCGCAGCGTGTCGTACGGCAGGTCCTTGTACGTGGACGGCGTGACCGTATACGACGAAGAATGCACGAAAAGCATATAGCCGTCGGGATCGGATTTCGCCACCAGCGCCGCGCCTATGGTGCCGCCCGCGCCGGGGCGGTTCTCGATGATGATGGGCTGCCCGAGCTGGGGCGAGAGCCGTTCCGTCACCGTGCGCGCAATGATGTCGGTGCCGCTCCCGGGGGTGAACGGAACGATGATCCTGATCGGCTTCGAGGGCCAGGTTTGCGCCCATGCCAGCGATTGCGCGGCGCAGAGCACGATTGCCGCAATCCACTTCCAGAAACGGATCATCGTCTGATTTCCTCCTTGTGTATTATCTGCCTTTCGAGACACGACAGTGAAATCCGCTCCTTTCGAGTATACCCGCGCCGCCTCGCTCGCCGAAGCCTGCGAGCTGCTCCGCCGCCACGGCGACGGCGCGAAGATCCTCGCTGGGGGACAGAGCCTGGTGCCGATGATGGCGATGCGCCTGGTGCGCCCCGCGTGGCTCGTCGACATCAACGAGATCCCGGATCTGAAATTCGTGAAGGTGGAGAAGGACGCCGTGCGCATCGGGGCGTGCACGCGACAGTGCGTCGTGGATCGCGACGACGCGATCGCCGCGCGCGTACCACTGCTTCGTCAAGCGCTCGCTTGGGTAGGCCACGTGCAGACGAGGAACCGCGGCACCGTAGGCGGGAGCCTCGCGCACGCCGATCCGTGCGCAGAGCTGCCGCTCGCCGCGCAGGTGCTGGGCGCGCGCATGCAGTTGCGCTCGGGCGGCGGCACGCGCACGCTCGATGCCGCGAAGTTTTTCGCCGGCCCGATGATGACTTCCGCGCGCCCCGACGAATGCCTCGAGGAAATCCAATGGCCGGTGTGGGGCGAGAAGCGAGCCGGCTCCGCGTTCACCGAGATCGCCATCCGCCACGGCGATTTTGCGATGGTCGCCGCCGCAGCGCAGGTCGCGCTCGACGACAAGGGACGTTGCACGCGCGCGACATTCGGCCTGGGTGGGGTCGGCGGAATACCGCTCGCGTTTCCCCAAATCGCCGCGCGTCTGGTCGGGACGCGGTTGGAGGACTCTGCCATCGAAGATGCAGCCAGCGCCGCCGCCGCGGAGTGCGACCCGGGCGGCGATTTGCATGCGACGAAAGAATACCGCCGGCATCTCGCGCGCGTCCTTGCAGCACGCGTGCTGCGCGAAGCGCGGGAAAGAGCGGGAAGCCTGTGAGCGAGACTCTCCACGCCATTTCCGTCGAAGTCAACGGCAAGCCGCGCTCGGCCCAGGTGCCTGCGCGCCTGTCGCTGGTGGACTGGCTGCGCGAAGAGTTGCGCCTTACCGGCACGCACGTCGGCTGCGAGCACGGCATCTGCGGCGCGTGCTCGGTGATGCTCGACGGCGAGCCGGTGCGTTCCTGCCTCATGTACGCGGTGCAGGCGAACGGCCATCGCATCACCACGGTCGAGGGCCTTGCGAAACCCGACGGCTCCTTGAGCGTCCTGCAGGACAGTTTCTGCGAAACGCACGGACTGCAATGCGGCTATTGCACTCCCGGAATGCTGATCGCCTCGCAAGCGCTGCTGAATTCGAATCCGGATCCGACCGAGGCACAGATCCGCGATGCCATCGGCGGTAACCTGTGCCGTTGCACCGGCTACCAGCAGATCGTCGAGGCGGTGCAGCTCGCGGCACAACGCACGAGGACGAAATGAGCGCCGCCGGAAAAAGCCCGCACGCTTATCGCTACATCGGCGCGAAGCGCAGGACCAAGGAAGATCCGCGCTTCGTTGCCGGCCGCGGGCGCTACGTCGCCGACATCGCGCTCCCCAGCATGAAGCACGTGGCGCTGGTCGCCTCGCCGCACGCTTCCGCGCGTATCGTGTCGATCGATACGAAGGCCGCGCTTGCCGCGCCGGGCGTGCTGTATGTGCTCACGGGCGAGGAGTTCTGCGCCGAGACCGATTCGCTGGCGATCGGCGTCGACGCGCCCAAGCTGACGCGCTTCGCGCTTGCGCGCGGCGTGGTGCGCTACGCCGGCGAATGGGTGGCGGCGGTGGTCGCCGACACGCGGGCGCTGGCCGAGGACGCGGCGGAGCTGGTCGAGGTGGAATACGAGACGCTGCCGCACGTGATCGATGCCGAGGCCGCGATGGAGCCCGGCGCGCCGCTCGTGCATCCGGCGCACGGATCGAACGTCATCCTGCACAAGAAGTTCGTCTGGGGACCGGTCGAGGAAGCCTTTGCGAAGGCCGGGCACAAGCTCGCGTTCCGCGCGACCTGGGGACGTTCCGCCACCGTGCCGATCGAGACCTTCGGCGTCGCAGCGCAATGGAACCCGGGCACGGAGATCCTCGACGTCTGGGCCTCGATCCAGATGCCCAAGTACCCCGACCAGGTCGCCAAGGCGCTGCGCCTGCCCGGCAACGGCGTGCGCGTGCATTACGACGTCGACGTCGGCGGCAGCTACGGCGTGAAGCGCGGCATCAAGCACACGGTGCTGGTCGGCTACCTCGCGAAAAAACTCGGCGTGCCGGTGCGCTTCATCGAGGACCGCCTGGAGAACATGCGCGGCGGCGACATGCAGGGCCCCGACCGTTTCTTCGACATGCAGGTCGCCTTCGACTCCGACGGCACGATACGCGCCTGGAAGATCCGCGCGGTGGACGACGTCGGCGCCTACGCCGGCCGCGCGCCCTTCCAGCTCGGCAAGCCCATCACCGCGATCTGCGGGCCCTACCAGATTCCCGCGGTCGAATACGACGCCACCTCGGTTCTGACGAACAAGACGCCGCAGGAAGCGGTGCGCGGCTTCGGCCAGTCGCCGACGAACTTCGCCATGGAGCGCACCGTCGACCGCGTCGCGCGCCATCTCGGCATGGACCGGACCGAAATGCGGAAGAAGAACCTCATCCGCAAGGACCAGTTCCCCTACACCATCCCGAGCGGCTCGACCTACGACTCGGGCGACTACCACGCGGTGCTCGACAAGGCGCTGGCGGCGATCGATTATCCCGCGCTCGTGCGCGCGCGCGATGCCACGCGCAAAGCCGGCCGGCTCGCCGGCATCGGCGTCTCCACGTGCCTGGAACCCTCGGGAGGCAACTCCGCGTTCGAAGTGCTGCTCAACCCCAAGAACGAGACCACCACCTGGATGGACTCGTGCCTGGTGCGCATCGATCTCGCGGGCAGCATCACCGGGGTGATGAACACCTCGAGCTCGGGCCAGGGCCACGAATCGCTGGTCTCGACGGTGATCGGCGAGATCCTCGAGCGCGATCCCGCGAGCGTGCGCGTGGTGCGCGCCGATTCGCTCACCGCATTGCCCTCCAACAGCCCGGTCGGCAGCCGCATGGCGATCATGCTGGGCGGCGCGGCGGCGGGCGCGGCGAAGAAAATCAAGGAGACCCTGGTCGCCATCGCCGCGCACAATTTCGAATGCGCGCCGGAGGACCTCGAATACACGGACGGCAACGTCAGCCTGAAAGGCGCGCCGGAAAAGAAGATGACCTGGGACCAGCTGGTCGAGATCGCGCACCGTAAATTCCACAAAATGCCCCTCGGGATGGAGCCGGGGCTGCAGGCGAAGTTCGTCTGGGAAGTGCCCACCGGCGGCGCGCTGCCGACGCCCGAAGGCCGCGTCCAGATGTATCCCTGCTACTCATTCGAGGTGCACGTGGTCCTGGTCGAGATCGATCCGGACACCGCCAAGCCCGTGCTGAAGCAATACGTCTGCGGCCACGACTGCGGGGTGATGATCAACCCGGATATCGTGCACGGGATGACTTTCGGAGGCATCGCGCACGGTATCGGCGCCGCGCTCTACGAAAAATTCGCCTACACCGAGGACGGGCAGCTCGCTGCCGGCACCTTCATGGACTACCTGATCCCGAGCGCGATGGAAGTGCCGGCGATGACCATCGTCGACCACTGCACGCCCTCGCCGCTCACCACCTTCGGCCAGAAAGGCTCGGGCGAAGCCGGCTATCTCGGCGCGCCCGCCGCGATCGCGAACGCCGTCAACGACGCGCTCGAACCCCTGGGCGCCGCCATCGACACCCTGCCGATGTCGCATCTGGCGATCTGGAAAGCGATCACCGCGGCGCGCGGCAAGCGTCCGCTCAAAGACTCCGCATGATGGCCGTTCGTGGTTCGACAAGCTCACCACGAACGGCTCTAATAACCACCGTTCGCCCTGAACCCGTCGAAGGGCGAACAACCAGGCAACCATGAAAAATATCGTCATCGACATCCACGCCCACTTCATCCCGAAGCTGCTCTACGCGCGCTACGACGCGAACGTCGCGAAATTTCCTGGAGTGAAACTGCTGCGCGATGGCAAAGGAGTCCGCATGCAGTTTCCCGGCGGGGAGCCGACGCGGCCGATTTCGCCCAAACTCTCCGATCTCGCCGACCGGCGCGCCTGGATGGACAAGAACGCCATCGATCACCAGCTGGTGGGTGGCTGGCTGGACAGCTTTGGCTACGAATTGCCCTCGGGCGAGGGTCTCGCCTGGAGCCGCTACTACAACGATTGCCTGCACGAAGAGCTGCGCGGGGAAACGCGCTTCACAGCGCTTGCGACCGTGCCGCTGCAGCACGGCGGACTCGCGGCCGAAGTGCTCGCCGAGGCGCTGGAACGCGGCTTCGGCGGCGTGATGATAGGCACGCTGCCCAAGGGCATGAGCGGCAATCTCGACGACCCTTCGCTCGATCCCTTCTGGAAAGCGGCCTCGGACCTGGGCGCCGCGGTGTTCATGCATCCGATGTTCCTGTGCGGCGAACCGCGCCTGGCCGATTACGACCTGGTGAACGCCATCGGGCGCCTCGCCGACACCTCGATTGCCGTCTCGCGTCTGCTCTTCTCCGGGCATCTCCTGAAATTTCCCGGCATGAAATTCGTGCTCTCGCACGGCGGGGCGGCCCTGCCCTACGCGCTCGGGCGTCTCGCGCGCAACCACGCCAACTCGCAGGGCAGGTTTGCCGACCCGCGCAAGGGTTTCGAGGCGATGTATTTCGACTCCTGCGTGTTCGATTCCGATTCGCTCGAGTACCTCGCGAAGAAGGCGACGCACGAGCGCATCATGCTCGGGTCCGATGCGCCCTTCCCGATCGGCGACCCCGAGCCGAGGAAGGTCATCGAAGGCACCACCTTCAACGAAGCGCAGAGAAAGGGCATACTCGGCGGAACAGCTCAGGGCGTATTCCGCGTGCGGCCGGATTGCTGGTGCCCGCGCTGAAAAGTTCATAGGGAGAGACCGAGATGACAGGAAAACACCTCACGCCCTGGCTGGGCGCATGGTTTGCAGGCGCGGCGCTCTTCGCGTGCGCAAGCGACAGCGCCTTCGCGCAGACCTCTTCGACGGGCTCAGGACAGGGCTACCCGAACCAGCCGGTGAAAATCCTGCTGCCCTACGCCGCGGGCGGGGTCGCCGACATCAGCGCCCGCGTCCTGGCGCAAAGGCTTTCCGAAACCATGCGCCAGCAGTTCATCATCGATAACCGGCCGAGCGCGGGCCAGATCGTCGCCTCGGAAGCGGTGAGGAATTCCGAGCCCGACGGCTACACGCTCCTGTGGATCAACCAGGGCCACGCCGTGAGCGTCTCCCTCTTCATCAAATTGCCCTACGATCCGGTGAAGGACTTCGCACCGGTCTCGACCGTGGGCTACTTCGGCATCGCCATGGTGGTCGACTCGGCCTCGCCCTACAACTCCGTGAAGGAATTCATCGCCGCCGCAAAAGCGAAACCCGGCAAATTCAACGTCGGCACCACCAGCATCGGCAGCACGCAATACGTTTCAGCCGAGCTCTTCAAGGCAATGGCGGGCCTGGACTTCCAGACGGTCCCGTTCAAGGCGACGCCCATGATCATCACCGCGGTGAAGGGCAAGGATCTGGACGCGATGTTCGAGATCCTCGCGCCGGTGATTCCGCACGTGAAGAGCGGCAATCTCAAGGCGCTTGCGGTCACCTTCGATCATCGCTTCGCGGGCCTACCCGACGTCCCGACGCTGGCCGAGGCGGGCGTGCCGGGCTACGAAGCCTCGGCGTGGAACGGCGTCGCCGCGCCGGCGAAAACGCCGAGGGCGATCGTCGACCGGCTCAATCGCGAGATCAACGACGCGGTTGCCGTGCCTCAAGTGAAGCAGCGCCTGCAGGATCTGGGCGTGGACGCTCGTGGAAGCACGCCAGAAGGGTTGCGCGACCTGCTGGTGTCCGAAATCGGGAAGTGGCGTAAAGTCGTCGAGGCCGCGAAAATAGAAAAACAATGAGCTCTCCAGCCCAAGCAGAAGCAAAAACCGTCGCCGGCGCGAAGCGCGGCTATTCCGACCTTCACGAGCATCTCGATGAGTTGAAGAAGCGCGGCCTCCTCCTTACGATCGATCGCCCGGTCGACAAGGATTCCGAGTTGCACCCTCTGGTGCGCTGGCAGTTCGTCGGGGGGATGGACGAGGCCGAGCGCAAGGCCTTTCTCTTCACCAACATCGTCGACGGCCGCGGCCGCAAGTACGACATTCCGGTGGTGGTCGGCGCGATCGCCGCGAACCGCGCGATCTACTCGGTCGGCATGGGCGCGCCTTTGAATGAAATCCAGGCGAAGTGGGACCATGCCATCGCGCATCCGGTCGCGCCGCGCGTGGTGGAGAACGCCGCGTGCCACGAAGTCGTGCACGAAGGAGAAGCCCTGCAAGGCGAAGGCAAAGGCCTCGACCGCCTGCCGATCCCGATCTCGACACCGGGATTCGATTCCGCACCGACGCTCACCGCGACCAACGTCATCACGCGCGATCCCGAGACCGGCGTGCAGAACATGGGCACCTACCGCGCCGCGCTGAAAGCGCCCGATCGCCTCGTGGTGCGCATGGCGACACGCGTCGGCGGCGCGGGCGGCTACCTGCATTACGTGAAATACCAGAAGCTCGGAAAAAAGACGATGCCCTGCGCCATCGTGCTCGGCTGCCCGCCTTACGTCGCTTTCATGGGCCCGCAGAAACTTCCGGTCGGCGTCGATGAATTCACCGTCGCGGGCGGACTCGCCGGGGCGCCGATCAATGTCGTGAAAGCGAGGACGGTCGACCTTTTCGTTCCGGCGGAGGCCGAGATCGTGATCGAAGGCCTGATCGACACCGAATACTGCGAGCCCGAGGCGCCGTTCGGAGAATCGCACGGCCATGTCGCGCTGGAAGAATTCAACATGCCGATGCGCGTCACCGCGATCACGCACCGGAAGAAGCCCGTCATCCCCTCCTACATCAGCCAGGTCGCGCCCTCGGAATCGAGTGTGATCAAGCGCGTCGCCTACGAGCCCCTGTTCCTTTCGCACCTGCAGTCGCTCGGCATCCGCGGTGTGAAGCGTGTCTCCCTGCACGAGCCGCTCACCGGACTCCTGCGTGTCACCGTGATCGCGGTCGAGAAAGGCATGCCGCGCACCGAAGTCTGGCGCGCGCTGCGCGGCGCGGCCTTCTTCAAGGGCGACATGGGCAAGATTACGATCGCGGTCAACGAGGATATCGACGTCGACAACTCCGACGCGCTGCTCTGGGCGATGGCCTACCGCACCAATCCGGCCGAGGACGTGCAGACGCTCCCGCACCGCGGCCAGGGCCACGGCCCCAAGCGCGAGCACGGCAACGAAGAGGATTCGACGCTCCTCATCGACGCCACCATGAAAGGCGACATGCCGCCGCTCGCGCTGCCGAAGAAGGAATACATGGAGCGCGCAAAGAAGCTCTGGGAAGAACTGGGACTGCCGAAACTGCGCCCGCAGTCGCCGTGGTTCGGCTATTCGCTCGGCGACTGGCTGCCGCAATGGGACGAAGCGGCGAAGCGCGCGGTCGAGGGCCGTTACATCGACAACGGCAAGATCAGCGAGAAACAGCGCAAGAAAGGCGTGAAGCCGGAAACCAAATTCCGGCCGGAATAACCGGGGGCCGGAATAACCGGGGACAGATCCCGGTTTCCAATCGGAGGGCCGGAATAACCGGGGACAGATCCCGGTTTCCAATCGGATGCACCAATGGATGTCTCAATCGAAGTACCAGCAAGGGAGAGAGTCATGATACCGAGGTCTCGTCGCACGCTTCTTCGCGTTCAACTGTTTGCACTCCTTCTTACGACAGGCATGGCCTTCGCCGCCGATCTCAACCCGGCAGCGCTGATCTACAAAGCGCCCGATCAGCTCAAGTGGCGCGATCCGACCGGCGCCGCCGGCGTCAACCAGGCGATACTCGTGGGCGATCCGGAAAAGCCCGGACTGTACGTGGTCATGAACCGCTTCAAGCCGGGCAACTTCAGCCGGCCGCACTTTCATCCGAACGACCGTTTCATCACCGTGATCAAGGGCACCTGGTGGGTCGCGACGGGCAACAAATTCGATCCCAACCTCACCGTGCCGATGCCCACCGGATCGTTCGTCACGCATTTCGCCAAGCAGGTGCATTGGGACGGCGCCAAGGACGAGGAGGCCTGGCTGATCATCGTGGGAGAGGGACCCGCGACCCTGACGCGGGTCGAAGAGGCGAAATAATCGCGAAACCGGGGTCTGTCCCCGGTTTTCTAAAATGATGAGAGAACCCTCCGAGAGAATGAAGATTCTCCTCATCGACGATCACGCGCTGATTCGCGAAGCGTTGCGAGGCGTCCTTACGGAGTTGAGGGACGACGCTACGATCATCGAGGCGTCCACTTGCCAGCAGGCGATGCGCCTCGTCGACGAACACTCCGACCTGGGTCTCGTACTGCTTGATTTGAATCTGCCAGATCGCAACGGCTTTGCCGTCCTGGCCGAGCTGCGCGAGCGCTATCCCGCAATTTCCACTGTTGTCCTGTCGGCCCTTAACGATCGCGATACCGTCACCAAGGCACTTGATCTTGGCGCGCTCGGTTTCATTCCGAAATCATCCACGCGCGAGGTCATGCTCAGCGCCTTGCGTCTGGTTTTTTCCGGCGGCATCTACATTCCACCCGACATCCTGGCCCGCCGGGAAACGGCACCATCGCAACCGCCTTCCAACGCCGGCGGGGTGAAGCCGCGGCCCTGGTCGCCCCGCGATCTCGGCCTGACGGACCGTCAGGTGGATGTTCTCGCCCTGATGATGCAGGGTAAAAGCAACAAGGCGATTTGCCGGACTCTCGACCTGGCCGAGCCGACAGTGAAGAACCACGTGACCGCCATCTTGAAAGCGCTGAAGGTGAGCAACCGCACCGAGGCGGTCATCGCAGTGGGTGCGCTAGGCTGGGATTTGCGGCCCGCTGCGGATTCGTAGCCGAGCCATAAGGCGCGGTCGCCTGCAGAGAATCAGCGGCTTTGCCGCCTGCCCTCAAAATCTGATTCAGCATCGCACGCAAGGCCATGGGACCGACCGGCTTGTGCAGCAGGTGGAAACCGTTCGCGCTCGCTTGACGCAGGCGCTCCGGGGCGATGTCACCCGTGACCAGAAACGCCGGAATAGGAGCGCGGAACGCGCTGCGCAGCCGCTGTATCGCCTCGATCCCGGTATGCCCGTCGGCCAGACCGTAGTCGGAGATGATGAGGTCGGGCCGGCGGTCGTCACCGGCCAGGCTCGCCTGCGCCGCGCTTTCCGATTCGGCGGTGACGACCAGGCATCCCCAGCGTCGAAGCAATCCGCGCATGGCATCGAGCACCAGGGCATCGTCGTCGATAACGACAATGAGTTTGCCGCTCACCGGATCGGCCATCGCCACGGACGTGATGGCGTGCTCGACGGGCTCCTGCGGCGCGGCGACCATCGGCAGCGAGACCGCGAAACGCGAGCCCCGGCCGAGCGTCGAAGCGAGCTCGAGCCGATGATCGAGCAGACGGCATAGCCGGTCGACAATCGCGAGCCCGAGCCCGAGTCCCTCGCGATTGGGCCGTCCCGGTGCGGCGACCTGGTAGAACTCGCCGAAAATATTCTCCCTCTGGTCCTCGGGAATGCCGATCCCGCTGTCCCAGACTTCGATCCGCACCTGGCGGCCGCGGCGGCGGCAGCCGACGATCACGCCGCCCCGCGCGGTGTAGCGAATCGCGTTGGACACGAGGTTCATCAGTATTCTTTCGAGCAGGATGAGATCGCTGCTCACCCAAGCGTCGCTGAGCATCATTCGCAGCCGCAAACCCTTTTCCAGCGCGGCCGGAGCGAACGTCCTCTCGATACGCTGCAGCACGCTGGCGAGCGGGAAGTCCGTCACATCGGGAGCGAGCGCGCCCGCGTCGAGCTTGGATATATCCAGCAGCGCACTGAACAGATCGTTCATCGCCGTAACCGCGGCGTCGATCTGCGCGGTGACCCGGTTGCGTTCGGCCTGATCGGTTTCGGTGCGCAACTGCGCAACGAACAGGTTCAGGGCATGCAGCGGCTGTCGCAAATCGTGGCTGGCCGCCGCCAGAAAACGCGATTTCGCGAGGTTGGCGGCCTCGAGCTGCCGGTAGAGCCGGCCCAGCTCATCGTTCATCCGGTTCAGGTTCCCGGCGAGATTGCCCAGCTCATCCCGGTTCGGAACTTCGATTCGCCCGGAGAAGTCCCCCGAGGCCATTTCGTCGAACCTTGCCTCCATCTGCTTGACCGGCCTGATCACCGACCAGGAGATCGCGTAGCCCAGCACCAGGGCCAGCGCAATGCTTCCGACTCCGACGCAGATGATTATCCATTGCGAGGTCAGGTGAGCGGCCTGGCTCGCCTCGATGCTCGCAACCATATCGGCTTCCGCTCTGTTGACGAGCTGGTTGGTGAGGCGTTCCATGCGGTCGGCGAGCGGACCCGCCTGCGCGGCCTGCAACGCCCGGCCCTCCCCCACCTTGCCTTCCCGGATCAGCTCGACGACTTTGGCAACCACCTGGATGAACTGGTCATACTCCTTCCTCACCTCGGCAAGCAACTCGACTTCATCCTTCGCCACGAACTGCAGCCGGTCGAAGTCATAGCCGAACTGGTTGAGCTGCCGCACGGTTGCTTCGAGCGTCGGGGCGTCGGGAACCAGAAGGGCGGACGTAACGCTGTAGAGCTGAGCAGTCGTGTCGTGCTGGAGCTGGCGGTAAGCTGCGATCTTCCGCTGCAGCGTCACCGCCTCCTCTGCACGACGGTTGACCCCGCTCAGCACCTGGAGGCCGACGGCGCCGACCATGATCAGCAGCACGACGATGGACAGAAACGCCGCGAGAAGTTTCTGGTTGATGGTCGCCGGCGCGCGCGCAACGAGCCGGGGGAGCCACTCTGTCAGCCAGCGCGTCATCGCGCTTTCGCTGTCCCTGAAAGACTTTTCAGATCGCGCAGCATCTCATCCGGCTTGAATCGAACCCCCATGTACTGGACACGCAGCGTTCCGTTCCGGTCCACGAGGGAGGTGAGAAAAGTGTGGTCCACGTCTCCACTCGGCGTCTTCTTGTAGAAGATGCCATAGCGCCTGGCGACCTCGCGGATCTCGGCCGGCGTGCCGGTCAGGAAGGCCCATCCGGCGGGATTCGCCCGGTGCGTTTGGGCGTAGCGTTTGAGAACCTCCGGCGTATCGCGCTCCGGGTCCACGGTGATGGAGACAAAATAGACTTGAGAACCGAAATCAGCGCCGAGCCGGTCCTGCAAGCCGGCCATTTTTGCGGTCAGCAGCGGGCAGGTGTCCGCGCAGCTTGCGAAGATGAACGTGATCGCGAGAACCTTGCCGCGCAGATCCTTCAGGGCGACGCGCTTGCCGTCCTGATTGGTCAGCGTGAACTCCGGCGCCGGCCCGATCTTCGGGAGGCGCTGTCCATTGCGGGCCTCGTGACACCATGCGTCCGTGGGCCAGGCGAACGCGGCCGAAAGGACGAACGCCGCAATCCGGCCGACGCCCCGGGTCTTCATGGCTTAACTCTTCAGCTCCTGCTGCAGCTCCCTCAGGAATCGCCAATCCGTTCCCTGCGCGATGATCCTCTGCGGGCTCGACTTGATCATCCCGGCCTCGTGGAGTCGCAGGGCATAGAAGCGGATGGAATCCTCGTGGCTCTGCGTCCGCCACGGGTTGTACGGAAGCTTCTTGAGCATTTCGAAGGCGTAGCCGTACTCAGGAGTGTAGCCCCGGGTGACGAGGGCTCGCGCGGCCGTGTCGGGTTCCGCCGCGCACAGGTCGGTCGCCTTGAGAATGGCTCGCAACGCGCGCTTCGTCGCGACCGGGTTCCGGCGCACGAACTCGCGATTCGCGTACGCCAGGCAACAGAAATACTGGGACCACGGCCGGTCGATGGCGCTGTCGACGACGAGTTGTCCGATCTTTCTAGCCCGCAGCTCCTGCGGCTCCGGGGGGAAGCCGAGGAACGCATCGATCTTTCCGTCGGCGAGGAGGCGTGCCGATTCGGCGAACGGGTGAGTGACCCATGTGATCTCGGTGCGCGGATCGATCCCGACGTAGGCCACCATCGTCGCGGCGAAGACGTGCTGAGGCTCCCATAGCCCTGGAACGGCGACGGTCTTACCCTTCAGGTCCCGGATTGCGCGTACCTGCCCGGACCCGAACAGCTCGAAGCAGCCGGCGTGGATTCCCGCGAGGATCACGACCGGCGCTTGTTCATCGATGCTCCTGACGAGGGGCCCGACGAAGTTCAGGGCAAAATCCACCTTCCCCGAAGCGACGGACGGTGTGAAGAGGTTCCCGGCCATCTGCACGTACTCGACTTCGGTGAACCCCTCGGCCCGGAGCAATTCGTCCGCCAGGTATGAGGGCGCAATGCAAATCGCCGGGCTCTGCGGGAGCCGGATACGGGTCGTCTCGGGCGGCGGCTCGGCGGCGCTCGATCCGGATCGCAATCCCAAAGCAACTCCGGTTCCGGCGAGCGCGGCGGCGTTCAGAAATTGCCTCCGGCTCCAGCGATCGTGTCGTTCGTTACCCATGGCAGCCTCCTTTCATGTGCGACCAGGCAGCGCTCACGTCTTCAACTCCTGCTTCAGCTCTCTCAGGAATCGCCAATCCGTTCCCTGCGCGATGATCTTCTGCGGGCTCGACTTGATCATTCCCGCCTCCTGGAGACGCAAGGCGTAGTAGCGGGCGCTGTCTTCGGCATCGTAGTCCCGCCACTTGTCGTACGGGATGTCCTTCAGGGTTTCCAGAGAATAGTCGTAGTCGTAACCCCGCGCGGCTATCAACCGGGCGGCGCGCTGCGGCTCGAGGGCACAGAGGTTGGAGGCCTTGAGGATGGCCCGCAACGCCCGCTTTGTCGCCACAGGGTATTTTCGAACGAAGTCCTGGTGACTGCCCACCAAACAGCAGAAATACTGCGACCACGGGCGATCCTTTCCGCTGTCGACGATGACGTGGCCGATCTTCCTTGCCCGCAGCTCCTGCGTTTCGGGCGGAAACGCGAGGAAGGCGTCGATCCTGCCTTCCGCCAGGAGTCGCATCGACTCACGGGAGGGGTGCATCGCCCAGTTGACGTCTTTCTTCGCGTCCAGACCGACCTGCGCCATCATGCTCGCGAGAAAGACGTGCTGGCTCGAGCCGAGCGCCTGGACGCCGACCGTCTTTCCCTTCAAATCGCGCACGGCATGGACACGCTCGGTTCCGAACAGCGCGAAGCAACCGACGTGCACTCCGCCGATCATGACGATCGGGTCTCCGGCGTCGATCTGCATCACCAGAGGCGCTACGAAACTGATCATGATGTCGCCCTTGCCGGCAGCGAGGGCCCTGGCCGCCTCAATGCCGGTGGTGGGAATCCCCACGTAGGATACGTCGGTGAATCCCTCGCTGTGCAGGAGATCTTTCGCCACGTACTGCGGGGCGATGCATACGCCGCTGATCTCGATCAGCCTGATTCGCGTCGTTTCCGGCGGCGGCTCCGCGGCGGCCGGTTCGGAGCGCAATCCCAGCAGCGTCCCAGTCGCGGCCGCGCCCAACGTACTAATGAACTCTCTCCGGCCCCAGCCCCTGTTTCTTTGGCCATTCATGTGACCCTCCCCATTGCTATGCCTTCAACTCCATCTTCAGCTGTCTAAAAAAACTCCAATCCGCGCCCTCCGCGATGATTTTCTGCGGGCTCGACTTGATCATTCCGACCTCGCGCAGACGCAGGGAATAAAAGCGTACGGTGTCCTCGGGATCGAATTCGCGCCAGCGGCCGTAGGGCAGGTCTTTGATGGCCTGGAGCGTGTAGTCGTAGTTTTTTGCCAGGCCTTTGGCAATGACCGCCTTGGCCACCTTTTCGGGCGCGACAGCGCAAAGGTCGGCCGACTTGAGTATGGCTCGCATCGCGCGCTTCGTCGCGACCGGGTTCTTCCGGACGAACTCCCTGTTGCCCACGAGCATGCAGCAAAAATACTGGGACCAAGGGCGATCGACGGCGCTGTTGACGACGACGCGGCCGATTTTCTTTGCTCGCAGCTCCTGCGGGTTCGGAGGAAAGCTGAGGTAGGCGTCGATCTTGCCCTCGGCGAGCATTGCCATCGATTCATCGGCGGAATGCTTGACCCAGTTGATATCCTTGCGCGGATCCAGACCCACGTACGCCGCCATGCTCGCGAGAAACGCGTAGGGGCTGGGATCGAGCTCGGGCACGGCGACGGTGCGCCCTTTCAAGTCGCGGATTCCGCGGATGCGCTCGCTGCCCAGCAATTCGAAACACCCTATGTGCTCTCCCCCCAGAATGACGATGGGATCGCCCGCCTCGACCCGCAGGATCACCGGGGCCGCAAAATGTCCGGCGATATCTCCCCCTCCCGTCGCAAGCAGCCGCTCCACGTCCCGGGTACCTCCCAGCGCCGGGACGTATTGCACATCCGTGAAGCCCTCGGCGTGGAGCAACTCCTCGGCTATCCATTCCGGGCTGCGGCAGGTACTGGCTAGGCGGGGAATCCTGAGCCGCGTCGTTTCCGGCGGCGGTTCGGCGGCTGCAGACGCGGATCGCAGTCCCAGCAAAGCCGCCGTCCCTGCGAGGCCGAGCGTGTTCAAGAACTCACGTCTGTTCCACCGGTGATCTCGTCCGTCACGCATCGCTCATTCCCCAGAATCGTTCGCAGCAAAACCGTCCGAACCAGTCTAGCATCGCTTCCTGCCTCATTGAGCCAGACCCTTCGATTCCCAGTCTTTTGCCGCCCGCACCAGCGTTTCGAACGCGCCGCCGCTCTCAAGCAAGGCGCTCTTCAACTTCGGCTCCAGCGGCTGCTCGATGCCCATATCATCGAGCGGCATCTTGTCGTCGCGCACCGCCTTCATCAGACGCTCGATTTCCCCGGCGGCGTGCGCCGGCGTCTGCAGCAGCACCAGCCGCTTCATCTTGTCGGGATTGCTGGGCACGTGGCAGCTGTCGCATTGCGCGTCGCGCATCCTGAGCGCAAACGTCTTGTACGCGGTGTCCAGCTTCGGCAGGTAAGGATTTTCGGCACGGAACAGACCGTCGAACAGCGTGACCTGCGGCTGTACCCGTCCTGCGGCATCGGTCCACATCCACTTGTCGTCGAACTTCGCCTGTTGCACCGGCCCGGAGCTGACGACGGACGGCGTCGCCCCGCGATCGGTGAACTGCGCGATTTTCACCTTGATCGTCTTCGGATCGATCCAGAAGAGGACCGAGTTCGCTTTCTGATACGTGTTCCACTTCGCGTCGTCGTGCCAGAAGGGATACGGAAACTGGCCCGGCGCGAGCCGGTTGCGGAACGCCGTTTCCATGCGCACGAGGAACAGGCCCTCCCGCGCGTCGTACTCGACGGTATGCCGGCCGTTGAACATGAACAACGGCAGGTACAGGCCAGCGAGTACATCGGGGGCGAACTGGGTCAGCGTGGTTTCCTTGAGGCTCGTCCCGGCGTCCTTGTGCACCCTGCCCCACAGCAGGCGCGGGGCGAGATCGCGCCTCAGCATCGAATCCTGGAACAGGCCCTGCCGGCAGCGGTCGAACGCGGCCTGGTCGCCGGGTTGAGCCGGCGGGCACAGGCGGGCGAGATCCGCGGCGAGATCCGCGGCGAACCGCTCGATCTGCGGGCGCAGGTCGAGCGGCTCGTTATCGGCGGCCTGCACGGTGGCGCCGAGCGCCGCGAGGAGTAAGCCAGCAATGGCGCGCATGGTGGTTGCCTTTGGCGCAGGCCGCACGGGCCTTTTCACCGGGCATCCGCTGTACGCGGAGTCGGCTTCAGGTAATTGCCCACCAGGTGATCGGCGATCTTCTGGCCCATCGCCGTGCCGACCTCGAGCGAGTTGCGGAAGTGGATGCCGCCCCAGACTCGCACGGCGCTCTGCTCGTCGGCGAGCTGCGCAAAGCTCGTGTAGCGGCGCTGCAGCTTCGGGTCGAAGAGATCGGTCACTGTGAAGCTTACCGGGCCGCTGCCGAACACCGACTGGAGCACGCCGGCCCCGGTGCCGCCGACGATGCCGGCCGCCGACGGGTATTCCGGGTGCATCGGCGTCGCGTTGAGCGGCGTCCAGCTGGCGTCGCGCACCGTGGCATCGTTGCCGTCCATGTCGCCGTTGCGGATCGCGGTGATGGGACGCCACGTGTTGTAGTGGAATTTCGCGTCCCATTCCAGGATGTAGCAGTTGCCCAGGCCCATCGCGAGCAACGCGAAGAGGCGAGCGTTGTCGGCGAGACTGAGCCCGCGCGCGGCGCCGACCTGCGCGGCGGCCTGGAACCAGGCCGGCGTGAAATTGGTCTGCGTCCAGTAGCGCACGGCCTCGCCCTGCTCCGCGGTGCGCTTCGTGCTTTTCGCGCCGCCGAGGTCCTTGGTCTCGTTGAAGTCCCGCGCGTAGAGCGCGCTCGACAGCGCTGGCGGCGGGCCAGGCCTGAATTGGTCGGCGCTCTTCAGTCCCCAGGGCTTCGCTAGAGCGTATTGTGGGAAGACCGGCGGGGTCGTCGGAACCCACACTCCGGGACTGGTCACTGGCCGGTAAGTGTCGGGCACATTGGTCGCGTCGTTCGCGCGCTCCGCATAGAACGCCGTGGCGATCTGCTCGCCGAGCGCGATGCCCTCGGTCCTCTCTGCTCGATCCGGAATGGATTTGAGCGACAGTGCGTAGGCCTCGTCGATTTTCGCTTTCTGGTCCGGATAGAGCTGGACGAGCATTTGCCGCGCGGCGGCGGCGGCGGCGGCCTCGGCCGACGCCTTGGGCGCCACGGGGACGGTCGCGGAGAAGCGCGTGTAGCGGGCCTGCACGGAATTGACCGCGTCGGACATCGCGACATTCATCATCGCCATGCTGCGGGTCCACGGATTGCCCGCGACGTTCGCGGCTTTCATGACTTCTATTGCGGTTTGATTCCAGTCGGTGATGACGTCGGCATGGGCAACGGGCGCACCCGCGAACAGCGTCAAACCGATGATTGCCGAATGTAGTGTTTTCATTGATCGCCTCCTTGGTTGTCGTAGACCGCAGATAGCACCCTGCGGACAATTGCTACGATCCGAATTAAACAGGCGATCGAAGGTCCGGAAAATCAGCCTGAAGGAGGGTCCGCGCGACCCGCTTTGCTACCGCGCGATGTCGCAACCACATGAAGAGGTTGGCTTCCTGGATCCCTAACGAGATATGCCGATGCAGTACTTTGGTCCCGGGACTGAAGTATTACGCCGGCGCTGCGCGCCCGGGGTCATGCGCGCGGGTCTGTCCCGGTTTCTAGTTGGGCACGCGCAGAAGCGAAATACTCAAAGCTCTCGGCGCCATCTCGGGCTGAAGCTGGATTTTCCTTTCGCCGGCGGAGCGGCGGCGGTTTCACATCCCCAGAATTCTTCCGATCTCCAGGATGTAGGGACCGGCCTTCAGTCCGTCGGCGACCACGGTGTCCAGCCCGTTCTCGATCGCCTGGCGCATGCCGTGCAATCCTTCCCTCACCCAGTGATGGCGGCGGATGGGCGAATTGAGGACGTTCTTCAGCGTTTCGACCTCGTCCCTCAATAGCTGCATATCGCGGGACCCGCTCCGGACTTTCGCCAGATCCCGTTCCAGGGCGTCGACGAGCTGCGCCACTTTTTCCAGATCGACTTTCTTCGTCTCTTCGTCCTTTCCTTTCGCTACCATGGGTACACCTCCGATGTGCTGTTCAACCGTCTCCGCGACTTTAGCGTGTTTCGGACCTCAAACGATGCCCCGATTCTCATCCAGGACGAGCGTAGCCTGTTTCAGGCTCGCGTCTTCCGGATGGTCCGCAATTTTGAATCCGAGCGTCTTGCACAGGCCGAGCATCGCCTGGTTGCCCCCCAGGATGTGGCCCACCATGGTGCGCAGCCCGCGCCGGCGCGCGACTTCGATCAGGCGCTCCAGCATGCGCCGCCCCACTCCCTTGCCTTGCCACGGGTCCGCCACGACGAGAGCGAACTCGCAGGTCTGCGCGTCCGGATTGGTGACGTAGCGGGCGACCCCGATCTCGATTTTCCGCCCGCCTTCCTCGCGCACGGCGACGAAGGCCATTTCCCGGTCGTAGTCGATCTGTGTGAAGCGGATCAGCATCGCGGGGTTGAGTTCGCGCACGGTGTTCATGAAGCGGAAATAGCGGCTGTTCTGCGAGAGATTGCGGACGAACTCCTGCTCCATGTCCGCGTCCTCGGGCCGGATCGCTCGCAGCGTGACCGAGACGCCGTCCGCCAGCAGCAGAACGCTCGTCAGGTCGGCAGGATAAGGATGGATCGCCATGTGCGCATAGCGGTTGCGTGTCGGCGGCGAGTCCCTCAGGACGATGCGGGCGTCGACGGCCACGGCCCCGTTTTCGTCGACGATGAGCGGATTGATATCGAGCTCGTCGATCCAGGGCAGCTCGCACACCATTTCCGACACGCGCAGCAATACCGCTTCCAGCGCCCCCATGTCGATCGCGGGCTTGTCGCGGAACGCGGCCAGGAGCTTGGCGATTCGCGTCTCCTGGATCATATCGCCGACGAGGAAGGCGTTCAGCGGCGGAAGCGCGACCGCGCGGTCGCGCTGGATTTCCACCATCGTGCCGCCCGCGCCAAAGGTGATCGCCGGTCCGAAAACCGAGTCGCGCATCACGCCGATCATCAGCTCCCGTCCGTGGGGCCTTACGATCATGGGCTCGACCGTGACGCCGCTGAGGCGCGCCGACGGCGAGCGCTTGTGAACCGCATCCAGCATCTCCTGATAGGCGGCGAACGCCGCTTCGGCGCTTGCCACATTGAGCCGCACGCCATCCACGTCGCTCTTGTGGGTGATATCGGGGGAATCGATCTTCATTGCGACGGGAAAGCCGATCTCCTGCGCCATGAGCATCGCCTCGTTGGCCGAGTGCGCGAGGACAGTCCGTGCGATCGGGATGCGGAACGCGGCAAGCACGGCCTTCGATTCGGTCTCGCTCAGGAGCTTGCGGCCCTGCGCCAGCACCGATTCGATGACGAACACCGCGCCGCGGCGATCGGGCGCGGCCTCATCCGCGAGAGGTCCCGGCGTTTGCAGCAGCAGGCGCTGGTTGCGGTAAAAGGCGGCGAGATGCGCGAACATCTCCACGGCCGGATCGGGCGTGCGAAACACGGGGATGCGCGCCTCCTGCAGGACCTTGCGTCCGGCGATCACGCTTGCCTCCCCCATCCAGCAGGCGATGAGCGGTTTTGCCGCGCCACGCGCCGTTTCCGCGACCACGCGCGCGATCCCTTCGGCGTCGGTCATGGCCTGCGGCGTGAGTATCGTCAATACGCCGTCGACGCCCTCGTCGGCGAGGCAGGCGGCGACTGCGGCGCGGTAGCGCTCGGCTCCGGCGTCTCCGATGAGATCGACCGGGTTGCCGTGCGACCAGGTGGAGGGGAGCACGCGGCGCAATTCTTCCACGGTGGCGGCGGACAACTCGGCGAGAGCGAGACCGAAATCGGCGGCGCGGTCTGCCGCCATGACTCCCGGGCCGCCGCCGTTGGTGATCACCGCGAGCCGGCTCCCTTGCGGGCGCACGCGGGAAGCAAGCGCCTGCGCCGCGGCAACGAGCTGTCCGATGCTGCTCACTCGCACCACGCCCGCGCGCTTGACCGCGGCATCGAACACGTCGTCGGCCCCGACGATGGCCCCGGTGTGAGAAACCACCGCGCGCGATCCTGCCGGGTGCCGGCCGACTTTCATGACAATGACGGGCTTCACGCGCGCGGCGGCGCGCAGGCTGGAGAGGAAGCGCCGCGCATCGCGTATTCCTTCGATGTAGAGAAGAATGTGCTCGGTGCTTGGATCGTTCGCCAGATAGTCGATGATCTCGCCGAAGTCGATGTCGGTCGAACCGCCCAGCGACACGACGCTCGAGAAGCCGACCTTGTTGGGCGCTGCCCAGTCGAGCATGGCGGTGCATACGGCCCCGGACTGCGACACTAGGCCGAGCGATCCGGGGAGCGCCGTGCCGCGCGCGAAGGTGGCGTTCAGCCCGATCTCCGGCCGCATGATGCCGAGGCAATTCGGTCCGATGAGGCGCACGCCATGCCGGCGGGCGTTGTCCAGGACCACGCGCTCCAGTGCCTTGCCTTCCGGGCCCGCTTCGGAAAAGCCGGCGGTGATCACCACCGCGGCACGCACTCCGGCCCGCCCGCACTGATCGATCACCTTCGGCACGGTCTGCGCCGGCGTCGCGATCACCGCGAGATCCGCCGGTTGCGGCAGTTGCGCAACGGATGCGTAGCACGGTACGCCGCTGACGCTAGAATATTTCGGATTGATTGCGAACAGCGAGCCTTTGAAACCCGCTGCAAGCATGTTGGAGATCAGGGTCGTGCCGACTTTTCCGCTTCTCTCGCTCGCTCCGACGATCGCAACCGACGCCGGCTCGAAGAGCGGCGTAAGGTAATGGCGATTCGAGATGTCTTTCGCGACTTCGGCCTTCATGAAATCACCCGGGATGGCCGGACCAGGCGAGCCTCACCGGTAAACCAGCACCGGAATCTTCGAATGCGCGAGGACTTTCTGCGTGACGCTGCCAAGCACCAGCTTGGCGAACCCGCTGCGCCCGTGCGACGCCATGAAGATGACGTCGCATTTCTTCCTGCGCGCCGCCGCGATAATCCCGCCGTAAGCGCTGCCCGGCGTGTCGCACAGCGACTCGAAGCGCACGCGTCCGATCTTCACCAGCTTGGCCATCGCCGCGAGAGTTTTTTCGGCGGTTGCTTTGGACTGGCGATCGAGCTCGGCGATCACTCTCCCGTCAACGATCATGCCTCCGCCATAGTCGTAGGACTGGATCCTCTCGATGGCGTAGTAGCCGACCACTTTGGCCCCGACCTCTCTTGCGAACCGGATACCGGCCTTCACGGCCTTGTTGGCGACTGCGGAACCATCGGTGGGAATCAATATGCGCTTGAACATCATTCACCTCGCTGAGAGAAATAGCCGTTGAGCATCCCGACGGGACCCTGGGGCGCGAGCGGATCCGGATCAGTCGCGTTTCAGGGATCGAAGCCGTTTCACCGCATCACGCTTGATCGCGCCTGAACCGAATTTGAAATGCGTTCTGGAGGGTTCTTGTTCCTTGCGCTGCTCGCTGCCGAGGCGGCGACTTGCCGAAGTTTTCCGCCGTGGCGCGGCTTCTCTGATCGCCGCTGTGACCTCGGCCAGCGCGGGCGGCTTCGCGCCGTCCTTGAAGGTCTCGAGCTTGCGATAGAGTTCGGCGGCGGCGAGGTGAAAGCCGCCGGGAAGTCCCGCGGCCTCGAAGCTCGCCGCGATCTCCTCCATCTCGCCGATCCAGCGCCAGGCTTTGCGCGCCTGCACGGTGACGACCTCGGAACGTTTCTCCAGGTCCGGCTGCGAGAGTTTCCACTCGGCGAGAAGCGCCGCTTCGACGCCTTCGTGCTCGGCGAGCGCGCGAATGGCGGCAAGGAGGGCCGTCGCGCCCTTGGTCCAGCCGGCGTAACAGGCCTTGAGCGCCGAGGCCGCGCCCGCTCGGGCATCGAGCGGAATGGCTTCGAGCCTGCTTCCTGCGAACAGCGCGGCGATTTCCTTTGCGGGCCCGCCCGACAGATACATGCGCGTTCGCCCGCCTTCGACGGGCGGCGGGCCGATGATGCCGCCGTCGACGAAACTCGCGCCCGCCTTCTCGACCGCCCGGCCGACATTGCGCGCGGTCTCCGGCGAGACGGCGTTTGCGTCGACGTAAATCCCGCGGAAACGCCGGCGGGCGACTTCGCGCGCGAGCGCAAGGGCTCCGTGCGGGGGACAAACCGAAACCGCGACATCGGCGACGCCGAGCGCGCGATCGAGGATGCCGAGATCCTCGATGCCCGCGGCATGCGCGCGCGAGCGCGTCGCCGGACTGCGCCCGGCCGACGCCCAGACGACCCTCAGTCCGCGCGTGACGAGACAGGCGCCGATCGCGGCGCCCATTTCGCCGGGATGAAGCAATGCGATGGTTCGGGTCGACATCGGGGCGCTTGCCGGTCGATGAGTCTCAATGTCCCGGCGTGATGATCTGGATATGGTGGCGGCTCACGTTGAGAAAGGGCGCGTTCATGATCTTGCGATCGCCGGTCTCCCAGACTTCGGCCTCGGTCACCGCGATGAAGTCCTTGGCCTCGACCATATAATCGGTCACGCGCGCGCCGGGCATCAGCTCGATGTAGCCCTTGATGCGATACGTTCCGGTCAGGATGGTGACTTTCGTCTTGTTCGGATCCGCCATTGGCTCGCTCCTCGGTTGATCTGTCCGACG
>Ga0193726_1001058_pt1 | contig 23591 bp, 20 predicted proteins | sample H2c1metaG_FD_144928 | JGI IMG/M metagenome (GOLD analysis project Ga0193726, IMG submission 144928) | Soil microbial communities from a riparian zone of the East river system, Colorado, United States - H2c1 | ecosystem: Environmental > Terrestrial > Soil > Riparian zone | place: USA: East River...
TTGGTCGGCAGCAGCGCAATCATGTCCTGCTTGAAGTTGCTGGCGACCTGCGACGTCTGCGTCTCCACCCCGCTCGGACGCCCGACGACGTCCACCGTTTCGGAGACGCCGGCCAGGCCGAGGGTGATGTCGAGCGGCAGGTTCTGCGTCGGTGCGAGCGTCGCTTTCCGCTCCTGCTTCTGGAATCCGCTCAGCTCGGCGACGATGGTGTAGGTGCCAGGCGGCAAGAGCGTGAAGACGTAGTCGCCGTTGGTCGACGTCGCCACGGTCCTGGTGCCCTGCAGATTGGGTGAAGTGGCGGTGACCGTAGCCCCGGGCAGCGCGAGTCCCTGGCTGTCGGCCACGCGTCCCGAGATCGTTCCGGTGGTCGTCTGTGCCGTGGCTGAGGCTGCCAGCGCGAGCAGCGCAACCGAGCACAGCAACCACGTCCCTACTTTTCGCATGCGAAGTTCCTCCAAACCCAGCAAGAGCACTCCGCGTGCCATTGGTTTTTCGTGAGTGTGCGTTTGCGGGAACCGCAAACCTCTGTGGAATGTACCGTTGCGCGATCGTTCGGTTCTGAACGGCGGCGGATCTTCAAGCATCCGGATTTTCGATCCAAGGACACGCAGATCGCGACGTGGTGGCGCGCGCGCGACTCGGCGATACAATTGATCGATGCGCCGCCTGCTGCTGTTCGCTTCCGGGATCGCGCTCGCCGCAAGCGCGACGTTCACCGCGCCGCGCGCGGCTGCGCCGGCGACGTCGGTGATCGTGGAATTGTTCACGTCGGAGGGGTGTTCGAGTTGTCCGCCAGCGGACACCTTGATGCAGAGCCTGCTCGAGAGTCAGCCGATCGCCGGAGCCGAGGTCATCGCGCTCGGGCAGCACGTGGACTACTGGGATCAGCTTGGCTGGAAGGATCGGTTTTCGTCCGCGGCGCTGACGGATCGCCAGCGCGTGTACGGTCGCGTGCTGTCTCTGGACTCGATCTACACGCCGCAGGTGATCGTGGACGGCCGCAGCGAAGCCGTCGGCAGTGATGCCGCCGCGATCCGCCGCGCGATTACGCACGCGGTGGCGCTGCCTCACGCGTCCGTGTCTATTGCGATCGAGCCGTCGGCCGCCGATCGGATCGCCGTGTCCGTCTCGGCGACGAATCTGCCGACGCTCTCCCGCCGCGACCACGCCGACATCGTCGTCGCCATCGTGGAGAACGGACTGCGGTCGCAGGTCCGCGCCGGGGAGAACAGCGGCCGCACGCTGACGCATGCCGCTGTCGTCCGAACCCTGGCGGCGATCGGCGAGGCGACATCGGCGCATGCTGGTGCGCGGACCGATCTGACGCTGTCGCCGTCGTGGCAGCGGGATCAGGTGAGGATTGTCGCGTTCGTGCAGGAGCGCGCCAGCCGGCACGTGCTCGGCGCCGCGACGATGGCGCTGCCGGGCGCGAGCCGGTGAACGAATATCCGTATTGGTGGGATACCGCGCCTGGGCTCGCGCCGGACGCTGCGCGCGAGCCGCTTCCATCGCGCGTGGACGTCGCGATCGTCGGTGGTGGTTACACCGGCCTCTCGGCGGCGCGACAGTGCGCGAAGGCCGGCGCGTCGGTGCTCGTGCTGGATCGTGAGCACCCGGGATGGGGCGCCAGCTCGCGGAATGGCGGGCAGGTCCTCACCGGGATGAAGCTCGATCCGGGCACGCTGGTCGCGCGATTCGGTGAAGCCGGCGCCCGCCGCCTGTTCGATCTGTCCCTCGAGTCGATCGACGCGCTGGAGCGGCTCATCGCCGACGAGGCGATCGCCTGCGACTATCAGCGCACGGGCCATCTCCAGGCTGCGGCCAAGCCGTCGCATTTCCAGGCATTTCGTAAGGAGCAGGCGCTGCTGGCGCGGGTGTTCGACCATCGCGTCGAGCTCGTGTCGCGCGCGGATCAGGGGGCAGAGCTTGGCAGCGACGCCTATCACGGCGTGCTCGTGGATGAACGCAGCGGTGCGATCAATCCGGCGAAGTACGTCGAGGGGCTGGCCGAGGCGGCGCGCCAGGCGGGCGCAACGATCGCGTCACACACGAGGGTTGAGCGTTTTTCGCGTGCGGGATCGTCAGGTGCGAGCGGCCGATGGATTGTCACAACGTCGACCGGGTCGATCGACGCCGGCGATGTGCTCGTCGCGACGAACGGCTACACGAACGGGGCGGCGCCGGAATTGCGGCGCCGGCTGATCCCGATCGGCAGCTACATCATCGCCACCGAACCGCTGTCCGCGGGCGATGCCGCGCCGCTGCTGCCCCGCGGGCGAATGGCGTTCGATTCGAAGAACTTCCTCTATTACTGGCGCCTGACCGCGGATCGCCGGCTGCTGTTTGGCGGCCGCGCCGAGTTCACGCGCCCGGATCCGGACACCACGCGCCGCGCGGCGGCGATCCTGCATGATGGGATGACGCGCGTCTATCCGCATCTGGCGTCCGCGCGCATCGAGTACGCGTGGGGCGGCAACGTCGCGTTCACGGTCGATGAGATGCCGCACGCGGGGCGGCTGGGCGGCGCGTTCTACGCCGGGGGATACTGTGGGCACGGCATCGCGATGGCGACGAGCCTCGGCGCACTGATCGCCCGCCGCATCGGCGGGGAGGCGGTCGATTCGCCGCTGCTCGACGATCACTTCGCGGCGATTCCGCTGTACGACGGCCGGCCGTGGTTTCTGCCGATCGTCGGTGCGTACTATGGAGTGAAGGATTGGCTGGAATAGATCTCGAATTCACTCCGGAGCAGATGCGCGCGATGGCCGCCGACGTCACGGCGCGCTGTATCGATCACATCGCGTCCGCGGATCGTCAACCGAGCTGCGGCGACGTGGACGCCGCGGATCTCTGCCGGTCGCTGCGCGAACCGGCGCCCGAGCACGGCGTGGAGCTCGCGCCGCTGCTCGATCATCTGTTCAAGGAGTGGATCCCGCGATCGTTCACGACCGTGAGCCCGGGGTATTTCGCGTACATTCCCGGCGGCGGCACGTATCCCGCGGCGCTGGCCGATTTCATCGCCGACACGACGAACCGCTTCACGGGCGTCTGGATGGCAGCGCCGGTGCTCGTCCAGCTCGAGGCCAACGCGCTCGACTGGCTGCGCGAGTGGATGGGATTCCCGCCTGACGCGCGGGGCCTCTTCACGACGGGCGGCTCGATGGCGACGTTCAACGCGATCGTCTGCGCGCGCGAGCGCCATCTGGGCGCGGAGATCCGGCGCGGCGTGCTGTATACGTCGGATCAGGCGCACCACTCGGTGCTGAAGTCCTCGAAGCTCGCCGGCATCATGCCGGATCGCGTGCATCCGATCGCGTCGGACGCCGCGTTTCGAATGCGCGCCGACGCGCTGCGCGACGCGATTGCCGCGGATCGCAAGGCCGGGCTCACGCCGTTCGCCGTCGTCTCGACCGCGGGCACGACCAACACCGGCGCCGTCGATCCGCTCGACGAGATTGCCGACATCTGCGCGGCCGAGGAGCTGTGGCATCACATCGACGGCGCGTACGGGGCATTTTTCTATTTGTGCGACGAGTTGCGCGGACCGCTCCATGGCCTGCCCCGCGCCGATTCGCTGACCCTCGATCCGCACAAAGGCATGTTCCTGCCGTACGGCACCGGGGCGCTGCTCGTGCGTGACGGCTCGGCGCTGCGCGCGGCGCATGAAGCCACCGCCGCGTATCTACCGGCGATGCCGCATCCAGAGGATTTCTACGATCCGAGCCAGCACGGACCCGAGCTGTCGCGCGGTTATCCGGGGCTGCGCGTGTGGCTGTCGGTGAAGCTGTTCGGCTCGGCCGCGTTTCGCGGCGCCATCACGGAGAAGCGCGTGCTGACGCTCGACGCCGCGCACCGTATCGCGGCGCTGCCCGGCATCGTCATGGACGCGCCGCCGGACCTTTCGCTGTTTGCCTTCCACCTGACCTGGCCCGGCGCCACGCTCGCCGAGGAGGACGCCGCCACACGCGCGCTGATGGAGCAGACGACCGCGCGCGGACGCGTGATGGTCACGGGCGCCGGCGCGCACGGCCGTTTCCTCGGGCGCGTGTGCGTCCTCAGCTTCCGCACCCATCAACGCGAGGTCGACGCGCTCGTCGAGGACATGGCCGCGTCCATCCAGCAGATCATCCCGAGGCTCGCCATCCGATGAACGAGACACCCCAGTCGAACCGCGCGCACCTTCGCGCGATTGCCGTCAACGTGATGCGCCAGCGTGGACTCGATCCCGTCATGCCGCCGGAGGTCCTCGCGCAGGCCGCCGCGCTGAAAGGACCGGCGCAGACGACCGAGGAGCCCGTACGCGACCTGCGCGCGATGCTCTGGTGCTCGATCGACAATGACGATTCGCGCGATCTCGATCAGCTGTCGGTTGCCGAGCCGGTCGCCGGAGGCGCGGTGCGGACGCTCGTCGCGATCGCCGACGTGGACGCGCTCGTCGCAAAAGGATCGCCGGCCGACACGCACGCGGCCGTGAACACGACGTCGGTGTACACGCCGGCCGTGATCTTCCCGATGCTGCCCGAGCGGTTCTCGACCGACCTCACGTCGCTCAACGATCAGCAGGACCGCATCGCGATCGTCATCGAGTTCACCGTGGCTGCCGACGGTTCGCTCGCCGGTTCGGACATCTACGGCGCGAAGGTCACGAACCGAGCCAAGCTCGCGTACAACGCCGTCGGCGCGTGGCTGGCGGGCGAGGGTCCGATGCCGCCGGCGGTGGCGGCGGTGTCCGGCATGGACGCGCAACTGCGTCTGCAGGACGGCGTCGCCCAGAGGCTCGGCGGCGCGCTGCACGAACACGGCGCGCTCGACTTCGAGACCGTCGAATCGCGCGCGGTCTTCGACGGCGATGCGCTCAGCGATCTGCGCCCGGAGACGCCGAATCGCGCGAAGCAGCTGATCGAGTTCCTGATGATCGCGGCCAACGGCGTCACCGCCAGGTTTCTCGCGGCGAAGAAATCGCCCTCGATCCGCCGCGTCGTCAAAACCCCCGAGCGCTGGGATCGCATCGTCGCGCTCGCGTCGGAGACCGGGGACAAGCTGCCGGCCGCGGCCGATTCGCGCGCCCTCGCGGCGTTCCTCGCGAAGCGCAAGGTGGCCGATCCCGAGAAGTTCAGCGATCTCTCGCACGCGGTGATCCGTCTGCTCGGGCGCGGCGAGTACGTCGTCGAAACGCCCGGCGGCACGGCGCCTGGACACTTCGGACTGGCGGTGAAGGACTACGCGCACTCCACGGCGCCGAATCGCCGTTATCCCGATTTGCTGTCGCAGCGGCTGGTGAAGGCGGCGCTCGCCGGCCATCCCGTGCCGTACTCGATAGACGACCTGACGCGGCTCGCCACGCATTGCACGCAGCAGGAAGACGCGGCCAACAAGGTCGAGCGTCAGGTGCAGAAATCCGCGGCCGCGATGCTGATGCAGTCGCGCATCGGGCAGCGGTTCGACGCGCTCGTCACGGGCGCGTCGCCGAAAGGCACGTTCGTGCGCATCAGCGCCCCGCCGGTCGAAGGCATGCTGGTGCAGGGCGCGAAGGGGCTCGACGTCGGCGATCACGTGGCCGTCCAGCTCACGCGCGTGGACGTCGATCGCGGCTATATCGACTTCTCGCGGGCAGGCAGCTAAATCACGCCATGATCCGCGGTCTGCTGCTTCTCGCGTTCCTCACGAGCGCGGTGCCCGCGACGATCAGCGGGCGGATCATCGATCAGTCCGGCCTGCCGCTGCCCGGCGTGCAGGTGACGATCAAACCGCAACGGACAGGCACCAGCCCGCTCGCGCCCGCCCCGCCCGCGGTCACCGACGCCGACGGCCGCTTCGCGTTCGACGTCCAGGCGGGCGACTACGTCCTCACCGCCGAGCTCTACGGCTTCAGCCGCATCGTGCGCAACGTCACGATCGGGTCCACGCCTGTCGCGCTCGATTTCACGATGGCGGTCGGGATGGAAGAGCAGGTGTCTGTCACGGCCCAGGCCGATCCGATCGTCGGCCAGCCGCAGGCGGCCGCCCAGGAAACGGTGACGCGCGAAGTGATGGACGTCGCGATGCTGCCGAACAACACGTTCGACGATGTGCTGCCGCTGCTGCCGAATGTGGTGCGGGGGCCGGACGGCCTGATCAGCGTCGCCGGCGCGCGCGCGCCGCAGGGGCAGATGCTCGTGAACGGCGTCAGCGCGAACGACCCCGTGCTCGGCGAGCCGGACATCATGCTGCCGCTCGATCCGATCGGATCGGTGCAGGTGTTGTCGAACGGGTATCCCAGCGAGTTCGGCCGCGCGACCGGCGGCGTCACCCTCGTCGAAATGCGGCCGGCGTCCGACAAGCTGCGGATCAACTTCAACAGCTTCGATCCGCGGCTGCACTTCGTGCGCGGCGGCATCGCCGGCATCGAGGCGTGGGAGCCCAACTTCGGGATCAGCGGGCCGATCGTCAAAGGGCACGTGTGGTTCACCGAAGGGATCGAGTACCGGTTCGTGCGCGATTCGTTCGAGACGCTCGCGGGGCTGCAGGACAACCGGTACGACGCCGTGCTGTCGTGGACGTCGCTCGAGTGGACCGCCGGCGCGAATCATCACATGGCGGCGTGGCTCGACGTCGATCCGCAGAAGACCGACCACGCGAACATCAGCGCGTTCACGCCCGCGGCGACGGTGCCCGGCGTGCGCCGCGGCGGCTGGCGCACCGGGCTGAACGACCGCGTCATTCTCGGGAGCGGGACGACGCTCGAGTCGAATGCGCTGTTCGCGGATCTGCCGACGCGCGTGACGCCGGACGGCAGCGATCCCTACGTCCAGGGGCACGACATCACGAGCGGCAGCTACTTCAACACGCAGGATCGGCAGGCCACGCGCGTCGAGATCAACGAGCTGCTGACGCACCAGCTCGGCGGCGGCGAGTCCCATCACGTGATCAAGGCCGGCGGCAGCATCGGGCGCGTGACGTACGACAGCACGGACTCCAGCAGCCGCGTCGAGGAGCTGCGATCGGATGGCACGCTTGCGCGGACGATCGACTTCACCGGCGGGACGTCTCTCTCGGCCCACGGCGTCGAAGCCGCGCTCTTCCTGCAGGACACGTGGACCGTCGGCCCGGCGCTCACCGTGGACGCCGGCATTCGCTACGATCGCGCCACCATCGCGGACGACGGCGTGTTCGCGCCGCGGATCGGCGGAACCTGGAAACTCGGCGAGCGGACGACAATCAGCGGCGGCGTCGGGATCTTCTCGGACAAGGTGCTGCTCGCGGCCGCCGCATTTCCCTCGATGCAAGCGCGCATCGTCACGGATTTCGCGGCGGACGGCGTCACGCCGGCGGCGGTGTCGAGGCTCGCGAACCGCATCGACGGTCAACTGCTCATGCCGCTCGCCTACTCGTGGCACGTGCAGCTGGATCACCGCTTCGAGGACGGCATCATCACGCGGCTCGGATTTCAACAGCGATCCGGGATCCACGAGCCGGTGATCGACACGTCGCCGGAGGCGCTGCTGCTGCGGAGCACGGGTCAGTCGACGTCGCGCAGCCTCGAGACGACGACCGGGTATCGCTCGCGATCGAAGGGCAACTCGGTCTACGTGTCGTACGTGCGGTCGTCCTCGAGCGGCGATCTGAACGACTTCGGATCGATCGCCGGAAATTTCAAGGAGCCATTCGTCCAGGCCGACGAGGTCGGCCCGCTCGCGGCCGACGTCCCGAACCGGCTGCTGGTCTGGGGCGAGCTGAAGCTGCCGTGGCGCATCCAGATCGCGCCGTTCGTCGAGGTCCGCGACGGCTTCCCGTTCTCGGCGATCGACGATGCGTGGCGGTTCGCCGGCGCGCGCAACAGCCAGCGGTTTCCGACGTTCACGTCGTTCGACTTCTACGTCAACAAGCTCGTCAAGCTCCCCGGACGGCTGCCGACGACGCGGATCGGGGTGAAGCTGTACAACGTGACCGGCACCGGCAACTGGCGGGATATCCAGCGCGACATCGCGCGGCCGGATTATCGATCGACCTACAATCCGATCCCGTTCGAGGTCAGGAGTATCTTCGAGTTACTGTGGGGTCACGATGGTTCACGCCGGTAGAGTCCGGACTAGCGCTTGAATCTGTAGCCGACGATCATCTTCAGGATCCAGTGCTCGCTCGTGTCGGTGAGGCCTCGGCCGACGCCGAAGTTCAGTTCCCAGTCCGGCGAGACGTTGAGGTCCACGGCGGGGAAGATGATGTGATGCTGGTCCGATAGCGGATCGAAATGCTTCACCGGACCGGTTTCCGCGTAATACTCGATCCCTCCCTGAATCTCCTTCGAAAAATCCCAGCCGACCTTGACGTCGGGTTCGAAGCTCGGCGAGCTGCCGGCATCCGGGCCCTTCGTGGCGATCGAGAAATCAGGATTGATCGAGAGATACATGCGCCCCTGCTGACGTTCGAAGATCGGACGGATCTCGAGCGTCTGCGGATTTGGATCGAAGCCAGGCTGGTTGAAGGCGTACTCGAGGCTGACGCTCACCTTGAATGGGAAACTCTTCGATTCCGGAATCGAGAACCGCGGGCGGATGTGCCAGCCGGTGAACTTCGCGCCCTCACCCGGAACGTACGGCGCCGTCTCGATGTAAAACCCGGTCTCGAAGTACTTCGTCCAGCCGTGGGTGATTTCGAGCGTCTCGTGAAACTGGTGGTGGTTCGCGTACAGCCCGCCCTCCGTCGTCTTTGTCCCGCTCGGGATGAAGTTCGTATGGAACTCGAACATCGTCACGCCCGGTTCGACGGTGTCGTACGGGTAGACCTGGATCTCGAACAGATCCTGGGCGGCCGCAGGCGCGGCCAGCGACAGGACGCAGGCGGAGACAAACGCGGACAGGAGGGCAGTGGTTCGGCGCATAACTGATGGATACGACGCGCGGCGCGGAGCGCTTACGCACGCCGCTTTTTCGGCGTCATCCGCTCGACCCGCTCTTCGGAGGCGAGCGCCGCGGCCTTCTTCTTGGACGAGCTGATCGTGTCCAGGCTCTTGCGCAGCGCCTCCATCAGGTTGACGACCTTCGGCGGCGCCTCGACTTCCGGCGTCACGATCTCACGCCCTTCGATCTTGGCGTCGATGATCTCGCGCAGGCCGACCTGGTAGTCGTCGCGGTACGACTCGAAGTCCACGTCGCCCTCGAACGTCCCGATCACCTGCTGCGCGAGCTTCACTTCGCCCGGCTTCACTTTCTCGGGCAGGCCGGACAGCTCGTCGATCGCGTTCATGCTCCTGATTTCGTTCGCGTGCCGCAGCGTGTACATGACCAGGCCGTTCTCGCGCGGCTGCACCTTCACCAGGTACTCGCGGCCGTACAGCGCGACCTTGCCGATGCCGGCCTTGCCTTTCATCCCCTCGCGGATCACCGCGAACGCCTCCTTCGCGACGTCGCCGTCAGGCGCGAGATAGTACGGACGCTCGAGGTAGATGGGATCGATCGCCGTGTCGTCGGTGAACTTCTCGAGGTTGATCACGCGCGTCGAATCGACGCGGACCTTCTCGATGTCCTCCTCGCCGACGACCACGTAGCGGCCCTTTTCGAATTCGAAGCCCTTGACGATGTCGGTGTTCGGCACCTCCCGCTCGCATTTCGGGCACCAGCGCTTCTGCTGAATGCGCGTCTGGCACTCGGCGTGGAGCTGGTTGAAGCTGAGTGTGGCGCCGGCGTCGGTCGCCGGGAACACCTTGATGGGGATGTTGACCAGGCTGATTTTGAGGTAGCCCTTCCACGTGGGTCGTGCGGCCATAATCCGACGACTCTACCACGACGGAAACAGCTCTACCACGGAGGACACGGGAGGTTACACGGAGGGCACGGATCTACTTTGGAAAGAGCGAATCGAAGTTCCCGCCGAGAATCCTCTCCCGGGCATCCGCGCCTACGCCAGCGGCGTCGAGCGCCTCGGACTGGCGTTCGTAGACCTCGCTGACCCAGCCGCGCGGGAAGAACGAGGAGTCGGTTCCGAAGAGCAGCCGGTCGGGCCCGACGACGGCCAGTGCCTGCGCGAAGACGGTCGCGAGCGTCAGGCCGTGGTCATACTTCATCCAGCCGTTCGAGCTCGACGTGTCGAGCCGCACGTTCGGACAGAGATCCGCGACCATCAGCGCTTCGCGGAACAGGCCCGCGCCGAAATGCGGAATGATGATCGGGACGGTCGGATAGTTGAGCGCGACGGCGTGCAGGTCGAGCGGATTGCCGAAGCGGATGTCGAACGGGCTCGGGAGGCCGAGCTTCCGCCGCACGCCGACGGACAGCACGCCGCAGTGGACGAACACCGCCGTGCCGGGCCGCGCGGCGGCGACGTCGAAGATCTCGCGCACGCGCGCGTCGTGCAGCGGGTACGTGTGCATGGCAGGGAACAGGCACATCGCCCGCATCCCGTCCTTCGCAAGGATCGACTTCGCGCCGGCCGCGGCATCAGGCGCGGTCGGATCGACCATGAAGAAGCCGACGAAACGCCCGGGATGCCGCGCGACCGCGGCCGCGACCGATTCGCCATCGCCCGGCGCGCTCGCGATCAACGCGATCCGGGTGACGTGATGCCGATCGAGTTCCGCCACCCAACGATCCGCCAGCTGCTCCGGCGATCCGGGCGCATCCCATCCGAGTGTGTCGATCGCACCATCGCCGCCGAGCGGGGCGAAGAACCGGGACGAGAAGAAGTGACAGTGAGAGTCGTTTATGACCATGTAATGAAAAATGCAAAATTCAGAATGTCGAACCCGCAGGCGTTCCGGCATGGCAGTTCTTGCGCGATCAGCCGCGCGAAGTCGAGGAATGTCCCGCAATTCTGATCGGCCTGACTCGTGTATGTGTGCCGCATCATGGAATCAAAAGAGATCGCCCAGCGCGCATTTCTCTTCGCCCGCCGCATCGTCAAATTGTACGAGAGATTGATGGAAGGAGGCGGCGCGGCTCGGGCGCTGGCCCCTCAGTTGCTCGACAGCGGCTGAGCGAGGCCGAACAGTGCGTCAAGATCCTGACGACGATCGTGATCACCGCTAGGGGGTCCGCTAAGAGGGGTTAGAGTTCCGTAATGCATTTTGCATTCCTGAATCCTGCCCTGCGTGGATTTCGCGCGCGCGATGCAACGCCGCCTGAACGTGTGCGCAGATGTTCTCGTCGCCGACGTGGCGCCGGAAGTCGGCGCGGGCGATCAGGTGCGCGGGCTGATGACGCGCGCCGCAGAGCAGCAGGTGCCGCCCTGACGCGTGGAGCGCCTCCGCGAGATCCTCGAAGGCCTTGAGGCCGGTCGCGTCGAGCGCCGTCATGTTGCGCAGGCGCAGCACGACGATTTCCGGCAGCTGGTTCACGTCGTCCATCACCGGCCGCAGCTTCTCGGTCGCGCCGAAGAGAAACGGCCCGTGGATCCGGAAGATGCGCACGTACGACGGGATCGTCTTGTTCTGCAGGATGTGCTCGTGGCCTTCCCGCACGTAATCCTCGGTCACCGCGCTTACCGTCGTCGTATCCGCGACGCGATGGATGAAGAGCAGCGCCGCCAGCACCATGCCGACGCCGACGGCGACGGTGAGGTCCGCGAACACCGTCAGGCCGAACGTGACGACCCAAACGGCGACATCGGTCTTGGACAGGCGCAGCAGCAGAGGAATCTCGGACCACTCGCCCATGTTGTACGCGACGACCATGAGGATCGCCGCCAGGACCGCGAGCGGAATGTGCCGCGCGAGGGGAGCCGCGACCAGCAGGATCAGCAGCAGCGTCAGCGAATGGACCAGGCCGGCGACGGGAGTCTGGGCGCCCGATCGAATGTTCGTGGCGGTTCGCGCGATCGCGCCCGTCGCCGGCAGGCCGCCGAAGATCGGCGACGCGATGTTGGCGATGCCCTGCGCGACGAGTTCGATGTTCGAGTAATGTCGATCGCCGCTCATTCGATCCGCGACCATCGCCGACATCAGCGACTCGATCGCACCGAGCATCGCGACGGTGACCGCCGGCATCAACAGGCCACCGATCAAGTCCGGCCGGAACGTCGGAATGTGAATCGACGGCAGGCCGGGCGGGATGCCGCCGAAGCGCGAGCCGATGGTGTCCACGTTCAACGCGAAGAACGCGACGGCCGCGGTGCCGAGGCCGAGCGCGACGATCGACCCCGGCACGCGCGCGTACAGCCGGTTCATCAGGATCACGATCACCAGGGTGCCGACGGCAAGCGCCGTCGCCATCGGCGACCAGGTCCCGGCGTGTTCGGCGAGCGTCACGATCCGTGGCACGAACTCGCCGGGCACGTGATCGATCTTCAGGCCGAACAGGTCGCGAATCTGCGTGCTCGCGATGAGCACCGCGATCCCGTTCGTGAATCCGACGACGACCGGCCGCGGAATGAAGCGCACGGCCGTGCCCATCCCGGTGACGCCGAGCGCCACCAGGATCACTCCGGCCATCATCGTGCACATGAACAGGCCGTCCACGCCGTGCGTCGCCACGATCCCCGCGACGATAACGACGAACGCGCCGGTGGGCCCGCCGATTTGCACGCGCGATCCGCCGAAGATCGAGACAATCGCGCCGGCGACGATCGCGGTGTAGATGCCGGCTTGTGGCGTGAGGCCCGAGGAGATGGCGAACGCCATTGCGAGCGGCAGGGCGACGACGCCGACGGTGACGCCGGCGGTGAGGTCCGCGACGGCTTTCTGGCGATCGTAGTGCTGCAGGGAGACGAGCAGCTTCGGCAACAGGCCGTTGCGTTTGAGCTGACGACCGATGCGGTGAAGCGACGTGGGCATCTATCCGATGTCCGATTGGATCGCGGCGGCGAGCTGCTTCGTGGTCGCCTTGCCGCCGAGATCCGCCGTCAGATCCTTGCCGCTCTTGACGACGCGCTCGATGGCGCCAACGATGCGGTCGTGGAGCTCACGATGGCCGAGATGATCGAGCATCATCGCGCCCGCCCAGATCGCGCCGATCGGATTCGCGACGCCCTTGCCCGCGATGTCTGGGGCCGATCCATGAATCGGCTCGAACATCGACGGAAAGCGCCGTTCCGGATTGATGTTCGCGCCCGGCGCGATGCCCAGGCTGCCTGAAATCGCCGAGCCGATGTCGGTGAGCACGTCGCCGAAGAGATTCGACGCGACGATCACGTCGAGCGATGCGGGGTGCGTCACCATCCGCGCGGCGATCGCGTCCACGTGATACTTGCGGTACTCGACGTCTGGATAATCCGTGCTGACGACCTCCGCGACCTCGTCCCAGAACACCATGGAATGGCGCAGCGCGTTCGACTTGGTCGCGCTCGCGAGCAGCTTGCGCGGGCGCTTGCGCGCGATCTCGAACGCGTACCGCAAGATGCGCTCGACGCCGTGGCGCGTGAATAGTCCCGTCTGCTCGGCGACCTCGTGCGGCGTGCCGACGTGAATCCGGCCACCGAGGCCCGCGTACTCGCCTTCCGTGTTCTCGCGGACGCAGATCATGTCGATGTCCGCGGGCCCGCGATTGGCGAGCGGCGACGGCAGGCCGGGCAGGAGCCGCATCGGACGCAGGTTGACGTACTGCTGGAACCGCTGCCGCAGCGGCAACAGCAGATCCCAGACGGAAATGTGATCCGGCACCCTGGGATCGCCGATCGCGCCGAGGTAGATGGCGTCGAACGCCGCCGCCTTCTCGAATCCGTCCTCGTCCATCATGCGCCCGTGGCGCACGTAGTAATCGCACCCCCACGGCAGCTCCGTGAATTCGAACGAGACGGCCGATCCCTTCGCTGCGGCCTGAATCGCGGCGATGCCGGCAGGAATCACTTCGCGGCCGATGCCGTCGCCGGCGATGACCGCAATCTTCAGAGACTTTGTTGTCATAAGTAGGGGCTGGGGGCTGGGGACTGGGGGCTGATTAACAACACATTATTGGCGATGCAAATCTCTAGCGGCCGGGTAACCGGGGATCCCGGTTGCCTCGCGTGCGGCGCGGACGATGGCGTCGGCCATCGCTTCGGCGGCGAGCGCTCCTATTCTACCGAGATCGGGGTCGCCGGTCCGCGCGCCGGTGGCGATCGCGAAGATCGCGTCACCGTCCACCGGCGTGTGGCTCGGCGAGATCGCGCGCGCGAAGCCGTCGTGCGCCATCTGCGCGACGCGCGTCGCCTGCGTTTTCGTCAGCGTCGCATTGGTGGCGACGACGCCGATGGTCGTGTTTTCGCCGCCGCGTCCGGCGGGGGGCGGGGCGCCCGAGCGGAGCATGACGCGCGCGTCCGCGAGGCCGTTGCCGTCCGCCGTGCGCGTGCCGGCGACGACTTTTCCGGTGGCGGGATCGATCACGTCACCCGCGGCGTTCACGGCGACGATCGCCGCCACGATCAATCCGTCCGGCATGACGATCGACGCGCTGCCGATGCCACTCTTCATCGCGCGATTCAGTGCACCGGTCTTGCCGACGGTCGCACCCGCCCCCGCGCCGACGTTGCCCTCGGACACGGGCGCTTCGGTGGCGGCTTTCGCGGCCTGATACCCGCAGTCAGCGGACGGGCGGATCATCGGATCGCCGATGCCGAGATCGAACAGCGACGCGCCGGGCACGATGGGCACGTGCGCCGAACCAAATTTGAACCCGATCTGTTTTTCCTCGAGGTATTTCATCACGCCGGTGGCGCTGTCGAGGCCGAACGCGCTGCCGCCCGAAAGCACGATCGCGTGCACCTGCTGGACGATGTTCACCGGGTTGAGGAGATCGGTCTCGCGGGTGGCCGGCGCCGATCCGCGGACGTCCACGCCGGCGGTCGCGCCCGCTTCGGTGAGGATCACCGTGCAGCCGGTCGGACGTCCGGCGAGCGTGTGGTGGCCGACTTTGACGCCCGGAACGGCGGTCAGCGTCGAGTTTCCCCGACCCCCCTGCGCGGCCCCCTGTGCGGCGATCGCCCACACGCAGAACGCCGCCATTGCACGCGTCGTCATTCGTTCCTGCTCGCGGGCGCCGCCGCCAGGTCCCGTTCGAACGCCTTCAGCTCGTCGTCCGACATCGGATACGTGTGCTGCGCTTCGGGGAAGCGGCCGGCGCGCACGTCGGCGACGTATGCGGCCAGCGCTTCATGCGCGACTTTTCCGAGCTCGGCGTACTGCTTCACGAAGCGTGGAACACGGCCGGGCGTCAGCCCGAGCAGGTCGTGCCACACCAGGACCTGGCCGTCGCACGCGCGGCCGGCGCCGATGCCGATCGTCGGAATCGCGAGCGCCGACGTGATGCGCGCGGCCACCGGAGCGGGAATCGCTTCGAGGACGATCGAGAAACAACCCGTGCGCTCGAGCGCGAGCGCCTGATCGAGCAGGCGGTGCGCCTTGATCGCGGTCCGTCCCTGCGGCTTGTAGCCGCCCAGCATCTTCACGGACTGCGGCGTCAGGCCGATGTGGCCCATCACCGGAATCCCCGCGTCCACGAGCGCGCCGATCCGGCGCACGGTCGGGCCGCCGCCCTCGAGCTTCACGGCGTCGGCCCCGCCGTCCTTCACCATCTTCACGGCATTCTCGAGCGCCATCTCGTCCGACACCTGAAACGATCCGAACGGCATGTCCGCGACGACGATCGCGCGTTCCGTCCCGCGGACGACGGCGCGCGTCAGCATCAGCATTTCGTCGAGTGTCACCGGCACCGTCGAGTCGTGCCCCAGCATCGTCATCGCCGCCGAGTCGCCGACGAGGATCACGTCCACGCCGGCGGCGTCGGCGAGCCTGGCGCTCGGTGCGTCGTACGCCGTGACCATCGCGATCGGCTCGCCGCGCTGCTTCATCGCGGCGAGATCGGAAAGCGAACGCTTCATCGCGAGCCTCCGTGCGTGAGCGGCGCGTTGTCGATGAGCCGCGTCGAGCCGATCCGCGCGGCGATTGCCAGCGTCGGCTGGCCGTCGAGATCCGCGACGGCGACGTACTCCGGTTCGACGTCGCCGAGGGCGGCGCGCGCGGCGGCGACCGCGTCGCGGCCCGTGCGATGCGCCGCCTCGCCCGCCGCAATCGCGCGCGGAATCGCGAGCGCGCGGGCGCGTTCCGCCGGCGACAGGCGCGTGTTGCGCGACGACAGCGCCAGGCCGTCCGCGTCGCGGACCGTCGGCACGACGCGGATCGCCAGATCCAGATCGAGATCGGCGACCGCGCGTTTCACGACGGCGACCTGCTGCGCGTCTTTCTGTCCGAAGAACGCGGTGTGCGGACGCACGATTGTGAACAGCTTCACACACACCGTGGCGACGCCGCGGAAATGCCCCGCGCGGAAGTCGCCTTCGAGCCCGCGCGCGGGGCCTTCGACGTCCACCCACGTCGCGAAGCCGGGCGGATACATTTCCGCGGCAGAGGGCGCGAACATGAAAGCCACGCCGGCCGCGGACGCGATCTGCTCGTCGCGCGCTTCGTCGCGCGGATATGCCGACAGATCCGCCGGATCCCCGAACTGCGTCGGGTTCACGAAGAGGCTGGCGACGACGACGTCGCACGCTTCGCGGGCGGCGCGGAACAGCGCCACGTGTCCATCGTGGAACGCGCCCATCGTCGGCACCAGGCCGATCGTCATCGTGGCGCGGAGCGGCGCGAGCGCTCGCCGAACGTCGGCGACGGTGCGGACCGTCGTCATGGCGCGGTGACCTCCGCGAGCGCGCGGTACATCGACTCGAGATCGGGCGCCTCCGCGCGAATGGCGGCGAGGTGCGCCTCGATGGTCGCGCGATCGCCGCGCGCGATCGGTCCGGTGAGCTCGAACTGATTGTCGATCGTGCGGCGCATCAGCGGCAGGAGCGCCTCGGGTGGAGCGCCGGCGGCCGCGAACAGGCGAGCGGCGGCGCGGTAGATCGTGACGAGATAGTTCGACGCGATCGCGGCGCCCGCGTGGTACAGCGCGCGCGAACTGTCGTCGAGATCGAAGGGGCGCAGCCCCAGCGTGTCAGCGAGCCATCGGCCGCGCTCGCGCCCGTCAGCGTTCTCCGCGGTGACCGCCGCCCACGCGCCATCGAGCTGTTCGGCGCCTCGATTCTTGGTGAACGTCTGGAGCGGGTGCATGCCGAAGCGGCGCGTGTGCGGATCGAGGGCGGCGAGCGGAGTGGCGCCGCTCACGTGGGCCAGCCACGGACCGGCGTCGATACCGGCGGCCGCCTCGTGGATCGCCGTGTCGGGCACGCATAGTAAAACCAGGTCAGCGCCCGCGTCGCTCAGGCCGATGCCGCGCTCGCCCAACCGCGCGCTGATGGCGCCGCCGACGCGCCCATGCCCGACGATCCTTATGCGGGTGAACATCTCTTTATAGATTCTAGTCCGGCTAAAGCCGGACCCTACCGGAGCGGTGTCATAATCGCTGATCTATGAAATTCCGTCTTCTGCCCGTCATTGCGCTCATCTTCCTGTCGGCCTGTTCCGAAACGAAGCCTCAGGCGCCCGTCGAAACCGCGCCCCCCGACACGCAGCGGATTCCCATCGGGCAGCTGCCAGGGATCGACATGGCCGCCGTCGTTTCGCACACCAAGGTGCTCTCGTCCGATCTGTTCGAAGGGCGCGCGCCCGGGACGAAAGGCGAGGAGCTGACGGTCAACTACCTGATCGACCAGTTCAAGAAAGCCGGCCTGAAGCCGGGCAATACCGATGGCACGTACGTCCAGAAGGTGCCGCTCGTCGGCATCACGCCGACGCCCGCGCCGCTCGTGTTCCGGAAAGGCGCAACGCAGCAGACGCTCAAGTGGAGAGACGATGTCGTGGCGTGGACGAAACACGTGGCGGACCAGGCGGCGCTCGACAACTCGGAGCTCGTCTTCGTCGGCTACGGCGTTGTCGCGCCCGAGTTCAACTGGGACGACTACAAGGGCCTCGACGTCAAGGGCAAGACGCTCGTGATGCTCGTCAACGATCCGCCCGTTCCGGATCCCTCGAACGCGGCCGAGCTCGATCCGAAGACGTTCGGCGGCAAGGCGATGACGTACTACGGACGCTGGACGTACAAGTACGAGATCGGCGCGCAGAAGGGCGCCGCGGGCGTGCTGCTGATTCACGAGACCGGCCCCGCCGGCTATCCGTGGGGCGTCGTTCAGGGCAAGACCGGCGAGCAGTTCGATCTCATCACGCCCGACAAGAACATGGGCCGCGCGGCGATCGAAGGGTGGATCACCACCGACGCCGGAAAAACCCTGCTCAAGCTCGCGGGCCAGGATTTCGATGCGCTGAAGCGGCTGGCGGCGACGCGTGATTTCAAACCGGTGCCGCTCGGCGTCACGGCGTCGATGAACATCCACAACAAGCTGCGCACGATCGATTCGAAGAACGTGCTCGCGAAGCTGGACGGGGCGGATCCGAAGCTGAAGGACCAGTTCGTCGTCTTCACCGCGCACTGGGATCATTTCGGGAAGAACGCCGACGGCATCTTTCACGGCGCGGAAGACGATGCGCTGGGGTGTGCGAGCCTGATCGAGGTGGCGCGCGCGTTCACGAAAGCGCCGGTGCCGCCGCGGCGGTCGATTCTGTTCATGGCGGTCACATCGGAGGAGCAGGGGCTCCTCGGATCGCAGTACTACGCCGTCACGCCGGTGTATCCGCTCGCGAAGACGGCGGCCGACATCAACATGGACAGCTGGAACGTGCACGGGCGCACGAAGGATCTGACGCTCGTCGGCTACGGCGCGTCGGAGCTCGACGACTACGCGCGCGACGCCGCGGGTGAGCAGGGACGCCTCGTCCACGGCGACGCCGAGCCGGAGAAAGGGTTTTACTACCGCTCCGATCATTTCAATTTCGCGAAGCAGGGCGTGCCGGCGCTCGATCCCGACGGCGGGATGGAGTACGTCGGCAGGCCCGCCGACTACGGCCAGAAGATGCGCGACGAGTGGAACGAGCAGCGGTACCACAAACCCACGGACGTCGTCATGCCCGAGTGGGACATGACCGGCACGCGCGAGGACCTGAAAGTGTTTTTCACGATCGGGTATCGCGTGGCGCAGGCGGACAAGATGCCGGAGTGGAAGGCCGGGAATGAATTCAAGGCGAAGCGCGACGCGATGTTGAAGGAGAACAAATGACCGGCGACGAGATGATCGCGCTGTCGAAGAAGCACACGCTGTACGAGTGGTCGGCGCAGGCAAAGGTCGATCCGATTCCGGTCGCGCGGGCGAAGGGCATCTATTTCTGGACGCCGGAAGGGAAGCGCTTCATCGACTTCAACAGCCAGTTGATGTGCGTGAATATCGGCCACGGCGACGAGCGCGTGCTGCAGGCGATGCAGGATCAGGCGGCGGTGCTCGCGTACGCGAACCCGTTCATGGCGACGGAAGCCCGCGCACGGCTGGGCGCAAAGCTCGCCGAGATCACGCCGGGGGACATCGACGTCTTCTTCTTCACCAACGGCGGCGCCGAAGCGAACGAGAACGCGATCAAGCTCGCGCGGCTGGCGACGGGGCGGCACAAGATTCTGGCGCGGTACCGGTCGTATCACGGCGCGACGGCGGGCGCCATGATGCTGACCGGCGATCCGCGCCGCTGGGCGGCGGAGCCGGGGATCCCCGGCGTCGTGCACGTCCTCGATCCGTATCACGGGATCGAGCGCGGCTGGGACACGGCGGAGGAATCGCTCGCGATGCTGGAGGAAGTGATCCAGCTCGAGGGCGCGCACACGATCGCGGCGTTCTTCCTCGAGACCGTCACTGGCACCAACGGCATCCTCGTGCCGCCGGACGGCTACCTGCAGGGCGTGCGCGATCTCTGCACGAAGCACGGAATCCTGATGGTCTGCGACGAGGTGATGGCCGGCTTCGGGCGCACCGGCGAGTGGTTTGCGATCGATCACTGGAAGATCGTGCCGGACATCATCACGATGGCGAAGGGGCTGACGAGCGCGTACGTCCAGCTCGGCGCCGTCGGCATGCGGCGCGGCCTCGCGGATCATTTCAAGGACAAGGTGTTCTACGGCGGCCTGACGTACAACAGCCATCCGTTGGCCTGCGCGGCCGCGCTCGCGACGATCAAGGTGTACGAGGACGACAAGCTGCTCGAGAACGCGCGCCGGATGGGCGTGATCATGAAGGAGCTCACGGCCGATCTCGCGCGGAAGCATCCGTCCGTCGGCGCCGCGAGGTCGATTGGACTGTTCGGCCTCGTCGAGCTGGTCAGGGACAAGGCCAAGCGCACGCCGCTCGCGCCGTTCAACGGCACGTCCGACGAAATGTCGGCGCTCGGGAAGTTCTTCCGCCAGGAAGGGCTCTACACCTTCGTCCGCTGGAACACGTTCTTCACGAACCCGCCGCTCTGCATCACCGAAGCCGAGCTGCGCGAGGCGTTCGGCATCATCGATCGCGGGCTGGAGATCACCGACAAAGCCGTCAGGTGATCAGCTGGCCGAACTCAGCGATCAGTACGTTTCGCGGACGCGCCTGGATCGCGTCAGGTACGCGATCCACACCGCCGAGTACGCGATCGACGCGGCGATGTACAACGGCGTCGTGCCGGGCAGGCGATTGCTCGGAAAGTACGGCGTGGAATAGACGATCAGGTCCGCGGCGGCCGAGAGGACGAGCGCGGCTTTCGCGAGCGTGACGGCGCCGGGCCGGTGCTTGACCAGCGCCAGGCCGCCCGCGATGCCGACGGCCGCCACGCCGAGGCGCATCAGCATGATCAGCGCGAGCGGCAGGCCGCGGATCGCCAGCGCGTCGAGCGCGCTCGATGCGACGAGCGCGATGCTGAGCGGCTGCCACACGAGCAGCAGCAGGCACAGCACCAGCAGCCATCCGCCGATGCCCGATCGCGACGTGGACTCATTGACCGGTTGCATACCGAAGACTACGATCCCACCTGGACTTCATGATGACACGAACCGTTCTCGCCCTCGCCGCGGTCGCCCTGTTCGCCGACGCCACGTACGTGAAGGAAGTCGAAGCGTGGCGCGCCAAGCACGAGGTGGACTATCGGCACGATTACGTGTCGGTGTCCGGACTCTTCTTCCTGAAGCCGGGCGACAACCGCGCCGGCAGCGGTCCGTCGAACGACATCGTCCTGCCGAGAGCCAGAGCGGCGTCCATCGGATCCTTTCAACTGGACGGCGGCCGCGTCACGTTCACGCCCCGAGACGGGGTCAAGGTGCTGCTGAACGACGGGAAGCCCGTCGAGTCGGCCATCGAGCTGCACTCGGATGCTGGAGAGCCCGCCGTCAAAGCTGACGTGCTCTCGTCCGGCACGCTGGCGATCTCGGTCCACATGAGCGGCGAGCGTCCCGCCCTCCGCACGCGCGACGAAAGCGGCGAAGAGGTCCGCTCGTTCCACGGCTTCACGTGGTTTCCGATCGACGAGGCTTATCGCGTGGTCGGGCGCTTCATCAAGGATCCGTCGCCGCGCGACGTCATCATCCCGAACATGCTCGGCGACAACGAGCCGTACAAGACCGAAGGCGTCGTCGAATTCACGCTGCAGGGCCGGAGGCTGCGGATGCGGCCGATGACCACGCGCCCGAACCGCTTCTACTTCATTTTCAAGGACGAATCGAGCGGGCACGAAACGTATCCGGCGGCGCGGTTCCTCTATTCCGATCTGCGCGCCGACGGCACGACGGTGCTCGACTTCAACGAGGCGTACAACCCGCCGTGCGCCTTCAATCCGTACACGACGTGTCCGCTGCCGCCCGCGGAGAATCGCCTCGGGGCGCGCATCCTCGCCGGGGAAAAGACCTACATCCACTAGTGCAGCTGTTTCTGGCGCATCACGGCGAGGCGGTCGGGCCGGAAGAGGACACGCGACGTCCGCTGTCGCTTCTGGGGCGCGACGCCGTGGAGCGGCTCGCGGCCAAAGCCGCGGCGCGCGGCGCGCGGCCTGTCGTGGTGTGGCACAGCGGAAAACTGCGGACGAAGCAGACGGCCGAGGCGTACTGGCGCGCCTGCAACGCGCTGGCAGAATTTTCAGCGACGCGCGACCTCCAGCCCGAGGACAACCCGGAGTGGATCCGCGATCGGCTGATCGGCGAGACGCGCGACATCCTGATCGCCGGACACTATCCGCATCTGCCCCGGCTGCTGTCGCGGCTTGTTGATCCGCGCGGCGAGCGCGGCGTCACGTTCCCGCCAAACGGCATCGTCGCCCTCTCGAGCGACGATGGCGGCGAGACGTGGACGGAATTGTGGCGGCTACCGTAGCACGACGCCGACCGACGCCCGCCAGAAGTGGAAGCTGCCGAACTGGACGGTGTTGTTGTTGTCGTTGAAGTTGATGATGTAGCGCACGTCGCCGCGGATTCCCACGTGCTCCGCGACGAAGCCCATCACGCCGCCGCCGACGTCCATGCCGACGTTGTTCGTGTCGACTTTCTGCACGACGCCGCCGATCACCGCGCCATCGACGCGCGTCTCGATGAGGCCGGCGCCGATCGTGAAGTACGGCCGCACCCCAGCGCTGTGGGTCCCGCCGACCGGCATGCCGACGATGAGATTGCCCATGGCCGTGAGGATGTGGTTGCCGCCGATGATCGCCGTCGGACCGCCGAAGAAATTCGGCGCGTAGCCGATATCGGCTTCGAGACCGGCGATGCCTTTGCCCATCCACCCGACGTCGACGCCGTAGTTGCCCCGGCCGTCGCCGGAGTTGTTGTTGAAGTTGACGCCGACGAACGGGCTGACGTACGCGTCAGCGCGCGCGTCCTTCGGCGCGCAGACCAGCGCGACCGCCGCGGACAGCAGAAGAATCTTGATGACACGTCGCATGTGCTTGAGCTCCTTGATGTGCTCAAGGCTGCAAGCGACGTGCCCCAGTAACCTCGGCCTAAGGGCGGACGCTACCGGACTGCTCCTGCAATAATTCCCATACCCGACGGACGTGCTGGCTCGACGTGTCGAGGTGCCCGATCGCGACGCGCAGCGCGACGCGGCCGCGCAGTTTCGTCGGCGAGATGAACACGTCGCCCGACTGATTCACCGCATCGTTCAAACGCTGATTCGCCGCGTCGAGCTCGGCGTCTAACATTGTTTGCCCCGCCGGCTTCCACCGAAAACACACGACGCTGAACGGCACGGGCGCCATCCGCTCGAAGTCCGGATGCGCGTCGATCCAGCCCGCGAGCTGCTGCGCGAGATCGATGTGCGTGCGCAGGCGCGCGCGGATCCCCTCCGCGCCGAACGTCCGCAGAATCATCCACAGTTTCAGCGACCGGAAGCGGCGTCCAAGCTGGACCCCGGTGTCCATCAGGTTCTTCACCTGGCCGGCTTCCGCTGTCACGAGATAGTCCGGGGTGAGCGCGAACGCGGCGCGAATCATGTCCATGCGCCGGCAGTACAGGACGCTGAGATCCACCGGCGTGAACAGCCACTTGTGCGGGTTGACGACGAGCGAGTCGGCGCGGTCGGCGCCTTTGAGGATGTGCGCGTGCGAGGGCAGCATCGCCGCGACGCCGGCATACGCGGCGTCCACGTGCAGCCAGATCCGCTCGCGCGCGCAGATGTCCGCGATGGCCGGCACGGGATCGACGCTGGTCGTGGACGTCGTGCCGACGGTGGCGACGACGGCGATCGGCAGCCAGCCGGCGGCGCGATCTTCAGCAATCGCCGCAGCCAGCGCGTCCGGCTTCATCCGAAACGCATCGTCCACCTCGATCTTGCGGAGCGACTCGTGGCCGAGGCCGATCGCGATGACGCCTTTGTCGATCGACGTT
>Ga0193726_1001059_pt1 | contig 23566 bp, 24 predicted proteins | sample H2c1metaG_FD_144928 | JGI IMG/M metagenome (GOLD analysis project Ga0193726, IMG submission 144928) | Soil microbial communities from a riparian zone of the East river system, Colorado, United States - H2c1 | ecosystem: Environmental > Terrestrial > Soil > Riparian zone | place: USA: East River...
CTTGACGCCTTTCGACTTCAAGTAGGCTTCGAGGATCTTGTTGGTGGTGCGCGGATAGACGTAGTCGGTGCCGGCCAGCACCCAGCGCTTCACCTTTTCTTCCTTGGCGAGATAATCGACCGCGGGGATCGCCTGCTGGTTCGGCGCAGCCCCCGTGTAGAACACGTTGCGCTCGCTCTCTTCGCCTTCGTACTGCACCGGATAGAACAGGATCGAGTTCAATTCCTTGAACACCGGCAGCACGGATTTACGCGACACCGAGGTCCAGCAGCCGAATACGACGGCGACCTTGTCCTTGGTGATCAGCTCGCGCGCCTTTTCGGCGAACAGCGGCCAATTCGAGGCGGGATCGACCACCACAGCCTCAAGCTTCTTGCCGAGAACGCCGCCCTTCTTGTTCTGCTCGTCGATCAGGAACAGGACCGTGTCCTTCAGCGTGGTCTCGCTGATGGCCATGGTGCCTGAGAGGGAGTGGAGGACGCCGACCTTGATGGTGTCGTCGGCCGCTTTCGCGGTCGTAAATGTAGCCAAGCCCAAAACCAGGCCGGCACTTGCCGCCAGCCAACGGCGCCGGCTTATCGGTTTCGCTATGGCGGAAATCGAATCGTTGATCATGTGCTGTCATCTCCCTGACGCAGACGTAAAGACGCTGCGAAACGGCCCCACGGCCGCCTGCGTTAACGGAATCGCAAGAAGCATGCCACGGTGCACAAATGGCTTAACCGGATGGGTTCGCTGAGGAATCTGAAACGGGAGCGGGTTTTCGGCCTCAAGCTGCTTAAATTTTATACCGAAAAAATGTATGCTTAGTCGGCAATATGTTTATTTATTGTGCAATTGGAGGAGATTGTCTAAATTTCTAGCAGCGGTAGAAACCGTTGCTTTTCGGACCCTTATTAACCCGATCGACGTGACTTTTGACGATTCACCTTGAAAGCGCCGCGTTCGTGTTCCATATGAGCCGCACGACCTTGAGAATCATCAGGTCATTGCGAGCCGCGTGTTCTGAGCCCGTCCAACGGTTTCTGGCTTGCCCCTTCAGCTAACCAAAACCGACGCCCCAAACACGCGGGTGTCTCAGACACCCTCGCGCGCTCCTGGCTGATACCGCCGGGCGCCTGCCTTCACATATGGAAAGAACCAGACTTTTGACCTCCTTTCAGGATTTCGGCCTTGCCGATCCAATCTCGCGTGCGCTCAAAGAAGAGAACTATCTCACGCCCACGCCCATCCAGGCCCAGACCATCCCCTTAGCACTTGCCGGCCGTGACGTCGTTGGCATCGCCCAGACCGGCACCGGGAAGACCGCGGCCTTCGCGCTGCCCATCCTGCATCGCATCCTGCAGAACCGCATCAAGCCGCAGCCCAAGGCCTGCCGCGTGCTGGTGCTGAGCCCGACCCGCGAATTGTCGGGACAGATTCTCGAGAGCTTCAACGCCTATGGCCGCCACATGCGCCTGACCTCGGCGCTGGCGATCGGCGGCGTTCCGATGGGGCGCCAGGTCCGCTCGATCATGCAGGGCGTCGAGGTGATGGTCGCCACCCCCGGCCGTCTGCTCGACCTCGTGCAGAGCAACGGATTGAAGCTCGGCCAGGTCGAGTTTCTCGTGCTCGACGAAGCCGACCGCATGCTCGACATGGGCTTCATCAACGACATCCGGAAAATCGTCTCGAAAACGCCGGTCAAGCGGCAGACGCTGTTCTTCTCGGCGACGATGCCGAAGGATATCGCCGAGCTTGCCGAACAGATGCTGCGCGATCCGGCGCGCGTCGCGGTGACGCCGGTGGCCTCGACCGTCGAGCGCGTTACCCAGCGGATCATTCAGGTCGATCATTCGGCCAAGCCCGCGCTGCTGGCGCAGCTTCTGAAGCAGGAGCCGGTCGATCGCGCGCTGATCTTTACCCGCACCAAGCATGGCGCCGACAAGGTGGTGAAGGGCCTGCAAAGGGCCGGCATCACCGCCGACGCCATTCACGGCAACAAGTCGCAGAACCACCGCGAGCGCGTGCTGGCGGCGTTCCGCACCGGCGAGATCCGCACGCTGGTGGCAACGGATATTGCCGCGCGCGGCATCGACGTCGACGGCATCAGCCATGTGGTGAATTTCGATCTTCCCAACGTTCCCGAGACCTATGTTCATCGCATCGGCCGCACCGCGCGGGCCGGCGCCGATGGCGTCGCCATCTCGCTGATCGCAGGCGCCGAGGAAATGGGTTACCTGCGTGATATCGAAAAACTGATCCGTATTGCGTTGCCCAGAGAAGACCGCCGCACCCCGGGTCATCGCGACACCGCACCTGCGCCGGCGCAACATCGCGGCGCGCGATCCGCGCCGCATGGCCGCGGCGGCAGAACCAATGAAGCGGCGCCCGCCTCGAAGGGTCCTCGCCGGAACCGGCGTCCCGGCAGTCACGGCGGTGCGCCGCAAACCAATCGGCACGAGACCAACCGGCATGAGCCGTCACGTCCGTCACAAGGCAAGGCTCAAACCGGCAATGCGCATGCCGGCAAGGCTGAGGGGATGCAGGGCGTAGCCTTCTTGCATCGCGAAAGCCGCCCCAATACTCAACCCAACCGTACGCAACGGCCACGCTAACAAGAGATCGATCTGGAGAACACCATGGCTAAAGAGGAGCTGATCCAGTTCGAAGGACTGGTGACCGAAATCCTTCCCGATGCGCGTTACCGCGTGCAGCTCGACGCCGGACACGAAATCGTCGCCTATACCGCCGGCAAGATGAAAAAGAACCGCATCAAGACGCTGGCGGGCGACCGGGTGACGATCGAAATGTCGCCCTACGACCTGGAGAAGGGCCGGCTGATCTTCCGTCACAAGGACGAGCGGCCGGGCGGCGGCGGCGGAGGACCGCGTGGTGGTGCACCGCCGCGGGGCCAGTTCCGCCGCAGGTAGGCTAATCTTCCAACAATGCGAGGCCGCGTGACAAAATCGTGTCAGTGCGCGGCCTCCAAGCTCCAGCGGCGGCTGCCAAAAATCCTGCACGTCAGGATTGTTTTGGGGGCTACTTTGGAATAATGTGAGCCCATCGATTTTCGGCCGGACGACATTAGCTATCCACCGGTGCAGCCGGTTTAGACGCTGACGACCCTTCCAAAAATTCGATCTCACCAGCCCACCACAAGTGGGTTTCTACTATGTCTATCTTGAGAAGGGACTACCCCCGTGAGCATGGGAACCGTGAAGTGGTTTAACGCGACCAAGGGCTTTGGATTCATCCAGCCGGATGACGGCGGCAACGACGTGTTCGTTCACATCAGCGCCGTCGAACGCGCCGGACTTGGAACGCTGCGTGAAGGCCAGAAGATCAGCTACGAGATCGTCGCCGATCGCCGCTCTGGCAAGTCTTCGGCCGACAATCTGCGCGCCGCCGGCTAAACGGAATTTCGCTTAAGCGTGAGCTTGCGAGATTTTACCGGAAATAAAAACGAAGGCCGCGCTCGCTGCGCGGCCTTTTTATTTCGATCGCGCGCAAGTCGCGGCGCTTGGCGCGCCTAACTCGTCGGACAATTGCCCGTGGTCGTGTTGTACAAAACGCATGAGGCAAGACGCGGGCGCATGTAGGTCTTGTCGCTGAGCGGAACGCCGGCGATCCCCATGACATAACCGATCGTCGGCGTATAGAGATAGCTGGTTTCCGTGAAAATCAGATATTGATTGGCGATGATCTTGCTCGACGTATCCTTGGCGATCAGATCAGCCGGCACCGCAACCGTCGAACCATTTGACCTTGGCGCGGCTCCCTTGCTCCATTGGGCGCGCGCAACGCCGGTCGTAGGGTCGATATAGACTTCCGTGATCGTGGTCTTGAGTATCGTCGAGGAATAGGGCGACAACATCGCATTACCGATCGTGAAGAAATTGGTGATGTCGGTGTCAGTGACGGTCGTGTACCGCGAGACCAGGTCGGCCAACCCTTGCGCCACCAGCGACAACTTGCGATTAACCGCGACCGCCGACGAAAATTCGATGGTTCCGAAGAACATCACCAGCATCAGCGGCACGATCACCGAGAACTCGACGGCCGCACTGCCGCGATTGTCGCGGGCCAGCCTCAGGGCCGGCGGCCGCAGCCAACGAAACAGTCCTGAGCGCGGGAAAGCCTTCATGAATTTCACCGTCATTGGGAGCGAAACGCCGACGTCGCCGCCAACAGTCTTTTGCTATTGGCGGTGTCGCGGCCGATATTCGCAATGTTGTAGCCAAGCCCGGTGACCACCAGCGGCCATTGATAGAACGCGCGGACAACGACCGTCTGACTGAGATCGGTCGGAGGCTGATAAACGCAGGTGCCGTTGAAATTTCCGCTGGCATCGATGGGATCGGTGATGGTGATGGCCGTCCCCGCGCTGTACGACCTCACGTCGACGCAGAGGCCAGCGCATGAGAACAATGTCGCGACGCGGTCGCACAGCGGCTGCTTGAAATCCGCCGCCAGACCCGGGGTCTGACTGGTGTAGATCAGCCGGCCGGTGTCCTGGACACCGGTCTCGAGCACCTGGCCCGCGAAGAACACCAGCGCGGTCTCGATGATCGCGAACAGCAATGCAAAAAACACCGGCGCGACCAGCGCGAACTCGACGGCGGACGAACCGCGCCGGTTGCGGCGGAATCGGCGCAATGCTTTTGTGACGGCGGCGGCTGAAACGGCGGGCGATGGCATCGCGATGGGTCCCCAAGCGGAAATTACTCCGGCAAGGATTACCCGAAAGTGATTGTCGAAGTGTTTCGCCGGATAGGAGCAGAATGTACCGGGCCGTTAACCGCGCATTAACCTTTTTCGAAATGCGGTTTCTGCACGCTCGCGATTCGCGCGGCCGCGCTGCGGCCGGATTTGGCGAAAGCAGCCGTCAGTTCTGCTTGGCCGCCGCGGCGCCGCTGCCGGCGGCCTGGCCGCTGAGCGTGCCGGCCTGTTCCATCGTCGCCTTGAAATACCCATCGCTGTCACCGAGCGTCGCCCGTCGCTGGCAATCCGGCATACAGCTATAGGACTCTCGGTCGATCCCGCGATAGACGGTGACGAGCCGGTCGGTCGGACCTTCGACCTGAATGACACGGTCCACCAGAACCTGGCCGGTGCGATCCATCGCAATGAAATTGGTTGCGCCATAGCCCTTGCCGGTCACCACCACGACGCCGCCGGTCTGCAGGGCGACATCGGCGATTAAAGGGTTTCCGACGACAATGGTCGCGACCTTTTCGGGCAGCCTGACGAGCTTGGCCTGGTCGACATTGACCGCGATGGTGTCGCCGGTGGCGGCGGCAAAGGCGGCGGCTGGAACGAGCAGGGTTCCAATCGCCAGCGACCCGAATACGAAAAACGCGCGCGCCGCGGCGCGCAAGGAACTGACCGACATACTGTACTCCGGGGCGTTTACAAGCCGGCTAAGCGATACGCAGCGGAGCCGGCGCCCGACGTGGCAAATCTGACGTTAATTGATGAACGAACTGCAAACAGGGCTTGAGATACTGCGGTGTCCCGGGCGCGATGCAGCGCTTCTTCAGCGCTGCTTCGCAGAACCGGGACCCCGGCTCTGCAGCGCACCGCAAGAGCGCTGCGCTGCGTCCGGGGCACAGAGAGGGCTACACCCGGAACGGATAAGCCAGCTGTCCGCCGATTTCGGACGGGATTTTCTGGTCGTCCACGCCGTAATTGTCGGGAAGCACGCCTTCCGGCATCCGGAACGTTCCGAACAGGATGTCCCAGAGCGGAAATGTCCCGGCAAAATTGGTGTCGCCGCCCTCCTCCAGCGAGGTGTGATGCCAGCGGTGGAACACCGGCGTCGCCAGCACGTATTTGAACGGGCCAAGCGTCCAGTTCAGGTTGGCATGCACGAACGCCGAATGGAACGTGTTGAACGGCCCGACCCAGAGCATGACGTTCGGTGAAATGCCGGCCATCAGCAATATGACATCGACCGCGATGGTGCCCAAAAACAGGTTCACCGGGTGGAAACGCGCCGCCGAGATCCAGTCGAGGTCTTCGGAGGAATGGTGGATGGCGTGGTATTTCCAGAAGCCGCCGCCGTGGAACATGCGGTGAATCCAGTACAGCATGAAGTCGGACAGCATCAGAAACAGTATGGCCTGCAGCCACAACGGCAATTCCGACAACGGCCCGTGACCGTTGTCGTAAAAGGCGATCAGCTCATCCGCGCCATGGATGTTGAAGATGAAGCCGGCGCCGATCACCAAGAGGCCGATCCGCATCACGCGCCCCAGCAACGGCACGAAGAACCAGTAGCAGATGTCGGTGACGAGTTCGCGCTTGCGCCACCACGGCTTGCCGGGATTGCAGGCCCAGAAATGCGTCATGACTGAAAATATCAGCGCCAGCGCGATGGTGATCGGCACCACCTTGGCGATGGTCTGGCCGAACACTTGGACGACTTCCAGGGGTAAACTCGACATCGGCGCCTCGCAGGGATCAGGGATTTAAGAGTTACCGCCTCCTACTTAAAGAGCGATGAACCTGAACGTCAGCTGCGGCGGTTTGGACCGGGATCAGGCGCCGGCAACCATCTTGCATTCGAGCGAAGGTCTTAAATCTTCATTTACTGTGCTCAAGAAGACCTGCCTCCGGCGGGTTTTACGTAATCGAATTAACTGCGCTGCAATTGTCCGACTTTAGGGTGGCGCAATGGTCACGGTGCTGAGAACGCCGGCGAGACCAAACTTTAGTTCGACAGCCACGTGTACACATGGAGTTACCTATGAAGAATCTCATTGCGCGTTTCGTGAAGGACGAGTCGGGCGCCACCGCCATCGAATACGGCCTGATTGCAGCCGGCATTTCGCTGGCGATCATTGCCGTGGTCAACGGCATCGGCGGCAAGCTCAACACCAGCTTCTCCTCGATCAACAATTCGCTGAAGTAAGCGACTGTTCCAGACCGGCATCAAGGGCCTCGGTGATCCGGGGCCTTTTTTGTTGGTCTTGGCGTCGCCGGGTGAAGCGTCCAATCTTTTCCGATTGTTTACATCTCGCGGCCTAGACTTAAGGGCGCGCACCCCCGATTCCGCGCCTGCACGGCGATGACCCCATGATCCTCGACCTCGCGCGCCTGTTGCTGTTTCCGGCCCTGATGGCGTTCGCGGCGGCAAGCGATCTTTTCACCATGACGATTTCAAACCGGGTGTCGCTGGCGCTGCTCGGCGGCTTCCTGGGGCTGGCCGTGCTGAGCGGCATGGGATTTCAGGACATTCTCTCACACCTCGGCGCAGGGGCCGCGGTTCTTGCGGTGGCGTTTGCCTGTTTTGCGTTTGGCTGGATCGGCGGCGGCGACGCCAAGGTCGCGGCCGGGGCCTCGCTCTGGTTCGGCTTTGCGCATCTGCTGGACTATCTGCTCTACGCCTCGCTGTTCGGCGGCGCGCTGACGTTGCTGCTGCTGCAATTCCGGCAATGGCCGCTGCCCTATTCCCTCGGCGGGCAGGCCTGGCTGCTCAAGCTGCACGACAGGGACACCGGCATTCCCTATGGCATCGCGCTCGCGATCGGCGCGCTGGTGATCTATCCCGAAACGGACTGGATCAAGGCGGTCGATCTGGCGCGTTTCGCGATGCCGTGACCGCGCGCGTGAAACTTCTCGTTAACGCGATTTAGATACGCCTCATTAACCATGCTTTGACGAATAGCTGGTCAACTCCCATCACAGCGGCGGAAGCGTCGCGGCGTAATGTGGAAAGTTGAAAGCGTATGAATACCGCACGCATTGTCGTCCTGACCGTCGCTGTCGGTGCCGGCGGCGTTGCCGCATATCTTGCAAGTGGCTCCGACCCCAAGCCCGTTACTTCGGAGCCGGTCGCTCAACTGCAGACCGTGGACGTCCTGGTCGCAAAGAACGACATCGGCCTCGGCCAGTCGGTCACCGCCGATGATATGCAGTGGCAGACCTGGCCCGCCGCGACCGCGAGCAACAGCTTCATCCGCCGCAGCGACCGTCCCGAAGCAACCAAAGAGGTTCTCGGCTCGATTGCGCGCGCGCCCTTCATCGCCGGCGAGCCGATCCGCGAGCCGAAGCTGGTCAAGGCCAACGGGTCGGGATTCATGGCCGCGATCCTGCCGACCGGCATGCGCGCGATATCGACCGAAATCTCGCCGGAGACCGGCGCGGGCGGCTTTATCCTCCCGAACGACCGCGTCGACGTGATCCTTTCCAAGCGCGAGAAGAACCCGGACCAAAAGGGTTCGAACGATATCGTCAACTCCGAGATCATCCTCTCTAACGTCCGCGTGCTCGCCATCGACCAGGCGCCCAAGGAAAAGGACGGCCAGAACAGCGTCGTCGGCAAGACCGTCACGCTCGAATTGAAGCCGGAGCAATCCGAGACGCTGGCGCGCGCGCGCCAGAGCGGCACGCTGTCGCTCGCGCTGCGCAGCATCGCCGACCTCAACGCGGCGGACATCAGGACCGACGATCAGGGCATGAAGCGCGGCGACAGCATCAATATCGTTCGTTACGGCGTTTCGAGCCCGACCGTGACGCAGAAGTGATCGAAAGGACTTAAAGCAATGCAGCGCAGGGGAAATCAGCGATCGATGCGGGCCTTGATGGTCCGCGCCCTGTCGTTCTCGGCCGTGACGGCGCTGACGCTTAATCCCGTTCTGACGCCGGTGGTGGCCGGCGACTATCGCGCCACGGCGGCGCCGGTCGCCGCCGACGGACAGATGAACGCGCGTTTTCTGGCACTCGGCATCGGCAAGTCGATCGTGGTCGACCTGCCGCGCGACATCAAGGACGTGCTGGTCGCCGATCCGAAGATCGCAAACGCGGTAGTGCGTTCGGCGCAGCGCGCCTACATCATCGGCGCCGCGGTCGGCCAGACCAACATCGTCTTCTTCGATGCGGCGGGCCAGCAGATCGCCGCCTATGACATCGCGGTCAAGCGCGATCTCAATGGCGTCCGCGCCGCGCTGAAACAGAGTTTGCCGAACGCCGATATCCAGATCGATGGACTCGGCGACGGCGTGGTGCTGACCGGCTCGGTGTCGAGCCCGATCGAGGTTCAGCAGGCCGGCGATCTCGCCGCGCGGCTGGCCGGCGGCACCGACAAGGTCGTCAACAACATCGCGATCCGCGGCCGCGATCAGGTGATGCTGAAGGTCACCGTCGCAGAGGTACAGCGCAGCATCATCAAGCAGCTGGGCATCGACCTCACCGCCAACATGAATTACGGCACCGCGGTGGTGAACTTCAACAACGCCAACCCGTTCACCGCACTCGGCCATTCCCTTAGCGGCAACAACGTAACCACCAGCGTTGGCTCTAATTTGGTCAACGGCAACCTGGTCCCGTCGGTGTCGGCCACCATCCGCGCGATGGAAAGCGCCGGCGTGATCCGCACGCTGGCCGAACCGAACCTCACGGCGATTTCCGGCGAGGCGGCGACGTTCATCGCGGGCGGCGAGTTTCCGGTCCCGGCCGGATATTCCTGCGATCCGGTTACGCACGTTTGTAATACCCAGATCAGCTTCAAGAAATTCGGCATTTCTCTCAACTTCACGCCGATCGTGCTGAACGAAGGCCGGATCAGCCTGCGGGTGATGAGCGAGGTGTCGGAACTGTCGAATGATAATTCCTTCACGCTGGTGGTGTCGCCCGGCAACTCGCTGACAGTCCCCTCGATCCGGACCCGCCGCGCCGAAACGACCCTGGAAATTCCGTCCGGCGGTTCGATGGCGATGGCCGGCCTCATCCAGGAGCAGACCAAGCAGGCGATCAACGGATTGCCGGGCCTTGCGCAACTGCCGGTCCTTGGAACGCTGTTCCGCAGCCGCGATTTCGTCAACAGCACGACCGAACTGATGATCCTGGTGACGCCTTACGTCGTTCGCGCCGTGGCGCAGAAGGACCTGTCGCGTCCCGACGACGGCTTTGCGGATTCGTCGGATCCTCAGGCGGGTCTGCTGGGCAGCATCAATCGCATTTACGGGGTGCCGGGCCGGACTGAGCCGGCCCGAAATTACCGCGGCACCTACGGCTTTATCACCGACTGAGGCGGGACGAGGACGAAACCGATGACCACCAGAGTACCCGCAAATCTTGATCGCATCCTCCGCCTGGGGAGTGCGCTTGCCATTCTTTCGGTAGCACTCGGCGCGTGCACCACCGCCACCACCACCCAGGGTGAGCTGACGGCGGGCATTCCGAACGATTACCGCCAGCGCCACCCGATCGCGATCCAGGAAGCCAACCGCTCGGTCGACATCTTCATCGGCAATTCGCGCGGCGGTCTTTCCGCTTCGCAACGCGCCGACGTCATCGGGCTGGCGCAAACCTGGCTCCACGAAGGCACCGGCGCGATCAGCGCCGACGTGCCGACCGGTACGCCGAACGCGCGCGCGGCGGCGGATTCATTCCGGGAAGTCCGGGCGGTGCTCGCTTCGGCCGGCGTGCCTCCGCGCGGCCTTGTCGTGCGCAACTATCATCCCGACGATCCGCGCCAGCTCGCAACGATCCGGCTGAACTATCCGAAGATCGTCGCAAGCGTGGGTCCGTGCGGTCTTTGGCCCGAGGATCTCGGGCCATCGATCAAGAACCCGAGCTATATCGACAACAAGCCCTACTACAATCTCGGCTGCGCCTATCAGCGCAACATGGCGGCGATGATCGACAATCCGGCTGATCTCGTGCAGCCGCGGCCCGAAACGCCGCCCTATACCGCGCGGCGCGTTGCGGCTTACGAAAAATACAAGAAGGGCACCACGTCTGCGACCACCTATCCGGAATCCGATAAGGCCAAACTCAGCGATACAGGCAAATGATCAGCTACCCTCGTCAAAATCCAGAAGAGCAGACGGACGCCACCGCGCCGTCCGCGGACGATCACATTGCGCCGGCTCCGCGGGTGTCGGTGCAGGCGTTTTGCGAGACCGTGGAAACCGCCGCGGCCGTGCAATCGGCCGGCGAGGATCGCCGCCTTGGCAAGGCCCACCTCAAAATCCAGATGGGCGGCATGGCGGCCGCGATCGAAGCCTATCGCACCGCGCCCACCCCGAACGTGATCATCCTGGAGACCGAGGGCCGCAGCGACATTCTCGCCGGGCTCGACCAGCTTGCGACGGTTTGCGACGCCGGAACCCGCGTCGTCGTGATCGGCCGCGTCAACGATGTTACGCTGTATCGCGAACTGGTTCGCCGCGGCGTCAGCGACTACGTCATCGCGCCGGTCGGCACCCTGGATGTCGTGCGCTCGATCTGCGGCCTGTTCTCGATGCCGGAGGCCAAAGCGGTCGGCCGGATCATCGCCATTGTCGGCGCCAAGGGCGGCGTCGGCGCGTCCACCGTCGCGCATAACGTCGCCTGGGCGATCGCGCGCGATCTCGCGCTGGATTCCGTGGTGGCCGACCTCGATCTCGCCTTCGGCACGGCCGGCCTCGACTACAATCAGGACCCGCCGCAGGGCATTGCCGACGCGGTGTTCTCGCCCGACCGGGTCGATACCGCGTTCGTCGATCGTCTGCTGTCGAAATGCACCGACCATCTCAGCCTGCTGGCGGCGCCGGCGACGCTGGAGCGGGTGTACGATTTCGGCGCCGAAGCCTTCGACTCGATCTTCGACACGCTGCGCACCACCATGCCCTGCATCGTGCTCGACGTTCCGCACCAATGGTCGGGATGGACCAGGCGCGCGCTGGTCGGCGCCGACGATATCCTGATCGTGGCCGCCCCCGACCTCGCCAATCTGCGCAATACCAAGAACATGTTCGACCTGCTCAAGTCGTCGCGGCCGAACGACCGGACCCCGCTGTATTGCCTCAATCAGGTCGGCGTACCGAAGCGCCCGGAGATCAATGCGAACGAATTTGCCAAGGCGATCGAAAGCCAGCCGATCGCGACCATCCCGTTCGATCCGCAGATGTTCGGCTCGGCCGCCAATAACGGCCAGATGATCGCGGAAATCGCAGCAGGCCATCGCACCAGCGAGATGTTTTTGCAGATCGCGCAGCGGCTGACCGGCCGCGGCGAAACAAAGAAGCCGCGAGGCTCGTTCCTGGCCCCGCTCTTCAGCAAGTTGCGGGCGAAAAAATAAGTCATCGCGTGGAGTGCTGTCGTGTTTGGTAAGCGTAGCGGAGAGACCGATACAAGGGCGACCAAGCCCGCCGTTACGCTGGAACCAGCTTCCGGCGCCGCGGCTTCGCGTGACAGCGCGCCCACGGTTTCCTCCCCGCCGATTGCACCCGCGCGACCGGCGCCGCCGGCGCCTTCGATCGAAGCGCGGCGCTCGGACACCTATTATCAGGTCAAGGCGACGATCTTCGGCGCGCTGATCGAAGCCATCGACCTCGCCCAACTCGCAAAACTCGACGGCGAATCCGCGCGCGAGGAAATCCGCGACATCGTCAACGAGATCATCGCGATCAAGAACATCGTGATGTCGATCGCCGAGCAGGAGGAACTGCTCGACGACATCTGCAACGACGTGCTCGGTTACGGCCCACTGGAGCCGCTGCTGTCGCGCGACGACATTTCCGACATCATGGTCAATGGCGCCGGCACGGTGTTCATCGAAGTCGCCGGCCGCATCCAGCGCACCGGTATTCGTTTCCGCGACAACCAGCAGCTGTTGAACATCTGCCAGCGCATCGTCAGCCAGGTCGGCCGGCGCGTCGACGAATCCTCGCCCATTTGCGACGCCCGCCTCGCCGACGGTTCGCGCGTCAACGCCATCGTTCCGCCGCTGGCGATCGATGGGCCCGCGCTCACCATCCGCAAATTCAAGAAAGACAAGCTGACCCTCGACCAATTGGTCAAGTTCGGCGCGATCACGCCGGAGGGCGCGGATATTCTGCAGATCATCGGCCGCGTCCGCTGCAACGTGCTGATTTCCGGCGGCACCGGCTCCGGCAAGACCACGCTGCTGAACTGCCTGACCAATTACATCGACCACGACGAGCGGGTCATCACCTGCGAGGACGCCGCCGAGCTTCAGCTGCAGCAGCCGCATGTGGTCCGCCTGGAAACCCGCCCGCCCAACATCGAGGGCGAAGGCCAGGTCACCATGCGCGAGCTGGTCCGGAACTGCCTGCGTATGCGGCCCGAGCGCATCATCGTCGGCGAAGTCCGCGGACCGGAGGCATTCGACCTGTTGCAGGCGATGAATACCGGCCACGACGGCTCGATGGGAACGCTGCACGCCAACAATCCCCGTGAAGCGCTGTCGCGCTGCGAGTCGATGATCACGATGGGCGGCTTTTCGCTGCCCTCGCGCACCATTCGCGAAATGATCTGCGCCTCGATCGACGTCATCATTCAGGCCGCCCGCCTGCGCGACGGCTCGCGCCGCATCACCCACATCACCGAGGTGATGGGGATGGAAGGCGACACCATCATCACCCAGGACCTGTTCCTCTACGACATGGTCGGCGAGGATGCGAACGGCAACATTATCGGCCGGCACCGCTCGACCGGCATCGGCCGGCCGCGGTTCTGGGATCGCGCGCGCTATTACGGCGAGGAGAAGCGGCTGGCGGCCGCGATCGACGCCGCCGAAGTCATCGCGGAGGTCTAAGGGACGGCGCCATGAACATGCAGACGCTCGCACTCGCCTTTCTGGCTGCCACCGCGGTCGGCGGCTTCGCATGGGTATTTCTCTATCCGCTGCTGTCCGGCGAGAAGAAAGCCGAACAACGCCGCGCGTCGGTCGCAAAATCGGAGCCGGTCGCGCGCCAGAGCGACAAGGCCATGCGTTCGCGCCGCGAGCAGGTCGAAGGATCGCTCAAGGAAGTCGAGGCGCGCCGCCAGAAAGACAAGAAAGTCGCGCTCGGCACCCGCCTCACCCAGGCCGGCCTCGCCTGGACGCCGCAGAAATTCCTGATCATCTCCGGCATTCTCGGCGTGGCGTGCTTCGCAACCGCGTTTTTGATGGGCGGCGGATTGCTCGGCGCCGTCGGCCTGGCATTCGCCGCGGGCTTCGGGCTGCCGCGCTGGATCCTGGGCTATCTGAAGAAGCGCCGGGAAAAGAATTTTCTCAAAGCGCTGCCGGATGCCGTCGATGTCATCGTTCGCGGTATCAAGGCCGGCCTGCCGCTGTTCGAGTCGATCAAGGTCGTCGCCGCCGACGCGCCGGAACCGCTCAAGAGCGAGTTCATCGCGATTATCGAAACTCAGGCGATCGGCATGCCGCTTGGAGAGGCCTGCGCGCGCCTGTTCGACCGCATGCCGGTTCCGGAAGCCAACTTCTTCGGCATCGTGATCGCGATCCAGCAAAAGTCCGGCGGCAACCTGTCCGAAGCGCTGGGCAATCTGTCCAAGGTGCTGCGCGACCGCAAGAAAATGGCCGAGAAGATTCAGGCGATGTCGATGGAAGCCAAGGCGTCGGCGGGCATTATCGGTTCGTTGCCGCCGATCGTCATGCTGCTCGTCTATCTGTCGACGCCCGACTACATCTCGCTGCTGTGGACCCACCCGACCGGTCAATTGATGCTGGTCGGCTGCGTGGTGTGGATGTCCTGCGGTATCTTCGTGATGAAGAAAATGATCAATTTCGATTTCTGACGGTGCAGCATGATTGATTTTCTGATCACAAAGATTCACGACGCGCGGTTCATGACCATGCTGCTCGCCGCCATTGCCGCGAGCGCCACCATGTACACGCTGATCATGCCGCTGTTCGCAGGCGAAGGTCTCGCCAAGCGCATGAAGGCCGTTGCCAGCGAACGCGAGCGGCTGCGGCAGCGCGAGCGCGACCGGCTCTCCAAGACCGAAAAAGTTTCGCTGCGGCAGGCCCCGAAGCAGCTCATTTCCAAGGTGGTGGAAGACTTCAACCTTGGAAAATGGGTGGCGCAGGAAGCCGCGCGCGACAAGCTGATCATGGCCGGCTATCGCGGAAACGCGCCCTACGTCACGTTCCTGTTCTTCCGCATGGTGACGCCGATCCTGTTTTTGATCGGATCGGTGCTGTACGTGTTCGTGATCTCGCACATGGAGAAATCCACGCCGGTGAAGATCGGCATGTGCGTCGCCGCGGCCTATCTCGGCCTGCAGGCGCCGATGATCTTCCTGAAAAACGCCATCTCGAAGCGCCAGCTCTCGATCAAACGCGCCTTTCCGGATGCGCTCGACCTGCTGCTGATCTGTATCGAATCCGGCATGTCGATCGAGGTCGCATTCCGCAAGGTCAGCGTCGAGATCGGATCGCAGTCGGTAGCGCTTTCGGAGGAATTTACGTTGACCACCGCCGAACTCTCCTATCTGCAGGACCGCAAGGTGGCGTATGAAAATCTGGCCAAGCGCACCGGCCTGGAGGGCGTGAAATCGGTCTGTCTCGCTCTTCAGCAGTCCGAACGCTACGGCACGCCGCTGAGCCAGAGCTTGCGCGTGATGGCGCAGGAAAATCGCGACATGCGCATGAACGAGGCCGAGAAGAAGGCCGCGGCGCTGCCGCCGAAACTGACGGTGCCGATGATCCTGTTCTTCCTGCCGGTGCTGTTCGTAGTCATCCTCGGGCCGACCGGCATCAAGGTCGCGGCGATGCAGTGAGCTATGCCGTCGTCGCCCGGCGCCTGTCCTCGACCTGATCGGGGATGACCGGGCGATCCAGTAAACACTGGCGCCGGCGATTACTGGGTCACCCGGTCAAGCCGGGTGATGACACCTTTGATTGAAGCAATCAATCCGGACGATTGAGCGCCGCCACCGGAATTGCCGCGGCTCCGGCGCGCGGATTGTCCTTGCGGCTCAGCATCTCCTTCAGATAGGCGACGTTCGCAGCCGCTTCCTCCGCCGGCAGATCGGCCTTCACGATGGTCTCGGCCTCGGTAAAGCGGCCCTGCAGACCCACCACCAATCCCAGATTCTGCCGCACCCGGGTGTCGGCCCTGGCGCTGCCATAGGCCAAGCGCAGGTTTTCCTCTGCCTTCGGCAGATCCTTCGACAGCACATAGGACATGCCGAGATTGGACAGCACCGAAGGTTCGCCGGGAACGATTTTCAGCGCGCTCGCATAATAGCGGCGTGCTTCATCGTGGCGGCCGAGCTGATCCAGCGCAGTTCCCTGTACCGACAGAATCCGCCAATCCGGATTTTCCGGCGAATGGGCGCGGCTGAGAACGTCGATGCCCTGCTTGAAATTGCCATTGTCGACCAGCGCGCGGCCATAGCCGGCCATCAGCGCCTTGTTGCCCGGATGGGCGATGTTGGCCTGCTCCAGCACGGCGACGGCCTGCGTGCGCTGTCCGGTGGCGCGGAGCGCCTGGCCATAGCGCAGCGCCGCGTCGGCGTCCTTGGTATTGGCGCGATAGCGTTCGCCATAGACTTCGACCGCGCGCCGCGGGTCGGCGTCGGGGCTCGCTTCAGCCTTCGACGAGGTGATCGATGCGGTGATGTCGGACATGGTCTGGCAGCCGCCGAGGCTGGCGGCCAGCATTGCCGTCACGGCCGCTGAGGCAAGGAGCCGGGCAAGACTGGACTGCTGACGCATGGCACTTTAACTCATGATAGAAGGCGCATCGATCGAGCCGAATGCGTCCAGCAATAGACTGTTAACCCTAACGGCTGGTTAATTGAGCCCGGCGCCCTGCCCCGTTGCAACGAGACCGAGACGCGCATGCATTCCGCCTTTGAGACCGCACAAACCTCATCCGCCATTCCGATCACCTTTGCGACCAAGGCGACATGGAGCGCCCTCAGCGCCACCCTGCCCGCGCAGGCGCGGCAGTTCGCGGAAGCCAACGGCTTTGCGGCCAAACCGGGAGCCTGCCTGACGCTGCCCGCGGTGGACGGGCGGATCGCGCAGGTCCTGTTCGGGCTGGAAGATGAAACCGCAAAATGGCGCGACCTGTTTCGGCCGGGACAGTTGCCCGGCCTGCTGCCGCCGGGAACCTACCGCTTCGCCAACACGCCGCACGATATGCGGCTTGCGGCGCTTGCATTCGCGCTCGGCAGCTATCGCTTCGGCCGCTACCGCAAGAATGACGCGCCCAAGGTCAAACTGGTGTCGCCCGAAGGCATCGACATCGCAGCGATTGAGCGGATCGCCGAAGCGGCTACGCTGGCGCGCGACCTCATCAACACGCCTTCCAACGATATGGGGCCGGAGGAACTGGCGCTGGCGGCGCAGGAATTGGCAAAACGTTTCGGCGCGAATTTCAATTGCATTATCGGCGACGACCTGTTGCGCCAGAATTTTCTGCTGATTCACGCGGTGGGCATGGCCTCGCCCCGCGCGCCCAGGCTGATCGATTTTTGCTGGGGCAATCCTGCGCATCCCAAAGTGACGCTGGTCGGCAAGGGCGTCTGCTTCGACACCGGCGGGCTGGATCTAAAACCATCCGCCGGCATGCTGATCATGAAGAAGGACATGGGCGGCGCCGCCAATGTGCTGGCGTTGGCCTTGATGGTGATGGACGCCAAGCTCAAGGTGCGGCTGCGGGTGCTGATCCCGGCGGTGGAGAATGCGGTGGCCGGCAACGCGTTCCGGCCGCTCGATGTTTTTCGCTCGCGCAAGGGCGTTACGGTGGAAATCGGCAATACCGACGCCGAGGGCCGGCTGGTGCTCGCCGACGCGCTGGCGCTTGCCGATGAGGAGACGCCCGATCTCTTGATCGATATGGGAACGCTGACGGGTGCGGCGCGCGTGGCGCTCGGCCCCGATTTACCGCCGTTTTACACCAACGATGAGGCGCTGGCGCTGGACGTCGCGCGGTGTGCGCAAGCGGAGAACGATCCGTTGTGGCGATTGCCGCTGTGGCCACCCTACGATAGCTGGCTGGACTCCAAGGTCGCCGACATCAACAACGCGCCCTCGGGCGCATTCGCGGGCTCGATCACCTGCGCGCTGTTCCTGCAGCGTTTTGTCGAGGCCGCAAAAAGTTGGCTGCATGTCGATATCTACGGCTGGACGCCGTCGGCAAAACCGGCGCGTCCCGAAGGCGGCGAATGCCAGGCCGCGCGCGCGATCTACACCTTGCTGAGCCAACGCTATGGATGACCCGCGGCTGACGCCGGCGCGGCCCGACATCGCCGCGAAATATCTCGAAGGCAAGGTCAAGGCCGCGCGCTACGTTGCCGGCGAAGAGCTTGAGATCGTGGACGCGGTCGCGCCGTTGCGCGAACAAGCCTCTTCCAACGCGCTGCTGATGACGCAGGCTCTGAAAGGCGAGCGCGTCACGATCTACGACCGCAACGGCGAAGGCTGGGCCTGGGGCCAGTTGAACAGCGACGGCTATGTCGGCTGGCTGCCCGATCGCGCGCTGGCAAAGCCGGGACCGGCGCCGACGCATAAGGTCACGGCGCTGCGGACGTTTGCGTTTCCCGGCCCGTCGATCAAGCTGCCGCCGCTCGATGCCCTGCCCCTGGGCGCCAGGATCACGGTGGTGCGAAACGACGGCGCATTCGCGGTCACGCATGATGGTTTGTATGTGCCGCAACAACACCTCGGCATACCCGGCGCGAATGAAAGCGATTTCGTCGCGGTCGCGGAAAGGTTTGCCGGCACGCCGTATCTGTGGGGCGGCAAGACCAGCCTCGCCATCGACTGTTCCGGCCTGGTGCAGGTCGCGCTCAATGCCGCGGGCACCGGCTGTCCGCGCGACAGCGACATGCAGGAAAAGGCGCTGGGACGGACTCTGTCGCCGTCCGAGTCGAAGGAACTACAGCGCGGCGACCTGATCTTCTGGAACGGGCATGTCGCGATCGTGCGCGATGCCGACAGCATCCTCCACGCCAACGCGCATCACATGGCAACGGCGGTCGAAAACACCCGCGACGCCATCGCGCGTATCAAGGCCGCGGGCAGCGAGGTGACGAGCATCAAGCGGTTGTAACGCACCCGTCATTGCGAGCGAAGCGAAGCAATCCATGGACGCGAGCACAGGCTGGATTGCTTCATCGCAAGAGCTCCTCGCAATGACGAAAGAGAGTCACTCCGCCACCGCCCCGTCCGGCGCGGCTTCGATCCGGAATGCGGCGGCGAACAGCGCGCGGGTGTAATCGGACTTCGGATTCTTGAACAGCTCCGATGCCGGCCCTTCCTCGACCACCTTGCCATGGCGCATCACGATCAGATGGCTCGCCAGCGAGGCGACCACGCGCAGATCGTGCGAAATGAACATGTAGGTGAGATCGCGCCGGCGCTGCAGCTCACGCAACAGGTCGACCATCTGCGCCTGGAACAGCATGTCGAGCGCGGATGTAGGCTCGTCCAGCACCACGAAATTCGGCTCCAGCACCGCCGCGCGCGCGATCGAGATGCGCTGGCGCTGGCCGCCGGAGAATTCATGCGGATAACGAAACCGCGTGGCGGGGTCCATGCCGACGTCGTTGAGCGCCTTGATCACGCGCGCTTCGCGCTCTTCGTGCGACAGCCCGGGCTGATGCACGGACAGACCCTCGGCGACGATATCGCCGACCGACATGCGCGGACTGAGCGCGCCGAACGGATCCTGAAACACGATCTGCATGTCGCGGCGGAACGGCCGCATCGCCTTGAAGCGCAGGCCCTGGATATCCTTGCCCAGAAACACGATCGGTCCGTTGGAGGAAATCAGCCGCAGCAGCGCCAGCCCCAGCGTGGTCTTGCCGGAGCCGGATTCACCGACCACGCCCAGCGTCTCGCCCTTGCGCACGACAAGGCTGACGCCATCGACCGCCTTGATGTGCCCGACGGTGGAGCGGAGCAGCCCGCGCTTGACCGGAAACCAGACTTTCAGGTCGTTGGTCGACATCACGACCGGTGAATCGGGCCGCGGCGGCGCCGGGTCCGGCTTCGGTTCGGCGGCAAGCAGCGCCTTGGTGTAGGGATGTTTCGGCGCGGTAAAAACCTGCTCGACCGGTCCCTGCTCGACGATCTTGCCATTGTTCATGACGCAGACGACGTCGGCGATGCGGCGGACGATGCCGAGGTCGTGGGTGATGAACAACAGGCTCATGCCGAGTCGGGCGCGGATATCCGCGAGCAGCGCCAAGATTTGCGCCTGCACCGTGACATCAAGCGCGGTGGTCGGCTCGTCGGCGATCAGCAGGTCCGGTTCGTTGGCCAGCGCCATCGCGATCATCACGCGCTGGCGCTGGCCGCCGGACAATTGATGCGGATAGCTGGCAAGCCGCGTTTCCGGCTCGGGAATGCCGACTTGCGTGAGCAGTTCCAGCGTCCGCGCCCGCGCCATCGAACCGCGGATGCCACTGTGAAGCTGTAGAATCTCCCCGATCTGCGCCTCGATGGTGTGCAGCGGATTGAGCGACGTCATCGGCTCCTGGAAGATGATCGAAATGTCGTTGCCGCGAATGCTGCGGATTTCGCGTTCCGACAGAGTGAGCAGTTCGCGGCCCTTGAAACGGATATAGCCGGACGGGTGCGACGCGGTCGGATAGGGTAAGAGCTTCAGGATCGACAGCGCGCTGACCGATTTGCCCGACCCGGATTCGCCGACCAGCGCCACGCACTCACCGCGCTTGATCTCGAACGAAATCCGGTCGACCGCGACCGACATGCCGCTCGGCTGGTGAAACGCCACCGACAAATCGCGGACATCGAGCAGCGGCTGGTTGATGGCGTCCATCAGGAGAGTTCCTGGATCAAACGGGACACGTTGTCTGGGCTCGGGTTCACCAGGGAATATCCTTCAGGCAGTCGAAGCCGTAGATCGGCTGACAAAATCATGCTGCAATTGGATCGGATTGCAGTTACGACATGAATCGCGTCCGGAAGCTTTGGCATGCCGGCCGCTCTCCGATAGGCTGCTGTTTCAATGAGAATGTCGCGGCTCACCGGGGCCAGCTCGAAAATGTGGCTCCAGGCGATCAAGTTGAGATAATGTCTCTTCTGTAGAGTTGTTGCGTTCGGTAGGACTTCCGCCAGACTAAGCTCGCTGGTTACAGCAAGTCCGGGCCTTGACCGAAAGCGATCGAACAGCCTCTCTAGGAGCAAGGCCAGCTTTGGCGTTCCCTCAAGAGCATAGATGAATACATTCGAATCCACGTAGATACGAGACAGGTTCCAAGCCTCAGTCATCCCACTCATCTCGATCGCGACGCAACTGCGCATCTATCTCCTCCGCCGTGCGGAAGGGCGGGCGGCGCGCTGCAAATATTTCCTCAAGGCTCATCACCTTCTCCGGAGGCTTTTCCTCCTCGTCAATCGTCACTGTAACGGTCGACGAAGGATCGACAGCTCCCCGCATTTCATCGGGAAGTTTCGATGCCGGGAAATGTCGGAGGACAATTCTATTCATGGCACACCTCTACCTCGTTGAGACTTTACCATATTTCTACCGAAACGTCTTGCGCGGATCGAAGGCGTCGCGCACGGCTTCGCCGATGAAGATCAGGAGCGACAGCATGATCGCGACCGCGAAGAAGCCGGTGAAGCCGAGCCACGGCGCCTGCACGTTGGCCTTGCCCTGCGACAATAATTCGCCGAGCGACGGCGAGCCCGGCGGCAGGCCGAAGCCTAAGAAATCCAGCGCGGTCAGCGTCATCACCGACGACGATACGATGAAGGGGAGAAACGTCATGGTCGCCACCATCGCGTTCGGCAGCAAATGCCGGAACATGATGACGGCGTTGGAGACGCCGAGCGCGCGCGCCGCCTGGATGTATTCGAAATTTCGCCCGCGCAAAAATTCGGCGCGGACGAGGCCGACCAGCGACACCCACGAGAACAAGAGCAGGATGCCGAGCAGCACGAAGAAGCCGGGCACCAGCACCGACGACAGGATCAGCAGCAGGTACAGCGAGGGTATCGCGCTCCAGACCTCGATAAAGCGCTGGAATCCGAGATCGACCCAGCCGCCGAAATAGCCCTGTACGCCGCCGGCGGCGACGCCGATCACCGAGGAGATAATCGTCAGCGCGAGGCCGAACAGCACCGAGATGCGAAAGCCGTAAATCAGGCGCGCGACCACGTCGCGGCCCTGGTCGTCAGTGCCGAGCCAGTTGTATTCGAGATCGCGGCAGCCCTTCAGGCCCTTGCGCTCCACCACTTCCCCGCACTGCGCTTCGGTCAGCATCCAGGTCGGCTTCGACGGCGCCGGGGTCGGCAGGTCGAGATTGTGGGTGTCGTAGGAATAGCGGATCAGCGGCCAGATGACGGTGCCGCCCTTGTCCTTGATCAGCTTCTGCAGAAAAGGATCGCGATAATCGGCGGCGGTCTCGAAATCCCCGCCGAACGTGGTCTCCGAATAGCTGACGAAGGCCGGCCAATACAGATGTCCATCGAACTTGATGAAGAACGGGCGATCGTTGGCGATCAGCTCGGCGAACAACGAGACCACGAACAGGATCAGGAAGATCCAGAACGACCAGTAGCCGCGGCGGTTCGACTTGAAATTCTGCCAGCGGCGGCGATTGAGCGGCGACAGGCCGCGCGGATGGCGTGACGGCGGTACGGCCTCGCCGAGCGGCGACAGCGTGGTGGTCTCGACCGGAGGTGCTACGATGGTCATCAGACTTCCCGCGCCTCGAAATCGATCCGCGGATCGATCCACATGTAAGCAAGGTCCGAGATCAGGTTCACCACGAGGCCGACCAGCGAAAAGATGAACAACGTGCCGAACACCACCGGATAGTCGCGGTTGAGCACGCTTTCGAAGCCGAGCAGCCCCAGCCCGTCCAGCGAAAAGATGGTTTCGATCAAGAGCGAGCCTGAAAAGAACGCGTGCACGAACGCGCCCGGAAATCCGGCGATCACGATCAGCATCGCGTTACGGAAGATGTGATTGTACAGAACCTGCCATTCGCTGCAGCCCTTGGCGCGCGCGGTCATGACATATTGCTTGCGGATTTCGTCGAGAAACGAATTCTTCGTCAGCAGCGTCATGGTGGCGAAGGCGCCGAGCGCCATCGAGATCAGCGGCAGCGTGATGTGCCAGAAATAATCGAGAATTTTCCAGTACCACGGAAATTCGCTCCAGCCGTCCGAAGTCAGCCCCCGCAACGGAAACACGCTGAGGAACGAGCCGCCGGCGAACAGGATGATCAGCAGGATCGCGAACAGGAATCCCGGAATCGCAAAGCCTACGATGATCACCGCCGAAGTCCAGGTATCGAACTTCGAGCCATCCTGAACCGCCTTGCGGATGCCGAGCGGTATAGAGATCAGATAGGTCAAGAGCGTCATCCAGATGCCGAGCGACATCGAAACCGGCAGCTTTTCCTTGATCAGCTGCAGCACGCTGACATCGCGGAAATAGCTCTTGCCGAAATCGAACCGCGAAAAATTCCATACCATCAGCGCGAAACGCTCCGGCGCCGGCTTGTCGAAACCGAACTGCTTTTCGAGGCTCTTGACGAAATCCGGATCGAGCCCCTGCGCGCCGCGATATTTCGAATTCACCGCGTCGCCGGACGCGCCCATTTGCGTGCGCGCGCCGAAATCGCCGCCGGCGCCCCCCGAGATCCGCGAGCTGCCGCCGGTATCCGCGCCGCTGAGCTGCGCAAGCACGCGCTCCACCGGGCCGCCCGGGGCGAACTGCACCACGATAAACGACACGAACAAAATCCCCAGCAGCGTGGGGATCATCAGGAAAATGCGGCGGGCGATGTATGCGCTCATGCTATTTCGCCGGCTCGAGCTTGGCGGCCTTGTCGGGAACGAACCACCACAGGATGC
>Ga0193726_1001060_pt1 | contig 23556 bp, 24 predicted proteins | sample H2c1metaG_FD_144928 | JGI IMG/M metagenome (GOLD analysis project Ga0193726, IMG submission 144928) | Soil microbial communities from a riparian zone of the East river system, Colorado, United States - H2c1 | ecosystem: Environmental > Terrestrial > Soil > Riparian zone | place: USA: East River...
CCCCGATATCGCAGTAACAAAATTTGGAGGCTTGTCTCGTGCAGGTTGCCATCCTTGGAGCTGGCGCGATCGCCTATGGGAACGCCGCCCTGCTGTGCCGCGATCGGCACGAGGTCACCCTGTGGTCCCCCTCCGGTCAGCGCACCGCGACACTCGCCGCGGGTGCGCCGCTGGTGGCGACCGGCGTCGTCGTGGGCCGCTTTCATCCGCGCATCGCCACAAGCTGTGCGGACGCGCTGTCGGGTGCGGAAGCCGTGGTGGTGGCAGTGCCGGGCTATGGACATCGTCACGTGCTCGACGTCGCGGCGCCGTTTCTGCGCAGCGAGCAGGTGGTGGTGTTCAGCTCCCATATGTCGCTGGCGGCGCTGTATCTGGCAGGGCTTCTGCGCAAGCGTGGCGTGACCACACCGATCGCTGCCCTCGGCACGACCGTCACCACCGGACGGCAGACCGGGCCCGATGCTGTCACCGTCGGCTCCATTCGCGCCCGCCTCGACGTCGCGGTGCTACCGGAATCCGCGGCCATCAGGGGCATGGAGGTCTGCCGTGCGCTGTTCGGCGACCGCTTCGTGTCGCGTGACGGGCTGCTGGCGATCGCGCTCAGCAATCTCAATGCGCAGAACCACCTGGCGATTGCGCTGTGCAACCTCACCCGCATGGAACTGGGCGAGGCCTGGTCGCAGAACCGCCACATCACCCCCGCGGTCGCCAGGCTGATCGAGGCGCTCGACGCCGAGCGTCTGGCGATCGCCGCCGCGTTCGGCCTCACGGTTCGCACCATCCACGAACATTTCCATTTGTCGTTCGACGTGCCGATAGGCCCGCTCGCCGAGATGGCGCATACGCTGGCGCAACGCCCCAGGGACGTGAACGGCCCGACCACGCTCGATACCCGCTATGTCACTGAAGACGTGCCGTTCGGCCTGGTACCGACGATCCGGCTGGCAGCACTCGCAGGCGTGCCGGTGCCGCTGCATGAGAGCGGCGTGCGGCTCATGTCAGCGCTCTATGGCCGCGACTTTGCAGCAGAGAACGACATCCTGTCGCAACTCGGGGCCCTGTCGCGCGAGATGCTGACCGGGCTGGGCTGAGCGATCCGCGGCTAATCGCTGGCGAGCGCCGTGCGCTGGCGTCCCGCAGTGTGGCGGTTGACGTAGTCCGGCAGCCCGAGATTGCCGCGCAAGGTGGTGCTCTCGTATTCGGTGCGGAAAAGGCCGCGCCGGCGCAGTTCGGGCAAGACCAGTTCGACGAAATCCTCGATCCCGTGCGGCAGATGGGTCGGCGTGAGGTTGAAGCCGTCGGCGGCCTCCTCGGCCATCCACTCCTCCATGGCATCTGCGACGTCCTCGGCCGAGCCTTTCAGCAACAGCCCACCGCTGCCGGCCGACTTCTTCTGGTAGAACTGGCGAATGGTCAGGTTCTCGCGCTGGGCGAGGTTCCACAGGTTGTAGGCGATGCTGCGCACTTTGGCGTTGACCGGTTCCGGCACCGGCCCGTCCAACGGATAGCCGGACAGATCGCCGAACGAGCTGAACAAGCTGGCAAGACCCACCATCGGATCGATCAGCTCCTGCAACTGGTCGAACTTCGCCTGTGCCTCCGCCCGCGTGCGTCCGACGATGGTGGTGACGGCGGGCATCACCTTCAGCAGCTCCGGCGCGCGACCGTACTTGGCCATGCGCGCCTTCAGCCCGGCGTAGTAGGCCTTGGCACCGGCAAGATCGACCTGCGCGGCATAGACGACATCGGCATTGGCGGCGGCGATCTCCTGACCCTGCTCGGCAGCACCGGCCTGCACCAGGATCGGCCGTCCTTGAGGCGTGGGCGGCGCGCTGAGCGGGCCGCGCACGGTGAAATGCTTGCCGCGGTGATTGAGCACGTGCAGCTTGGAGGGATCGTAGAACTGGCCTGACGCCTTGTCGTGGACGAAGGCGTCGTCTTCCCAGCTGTCCCACAAGCCGGTGACGACATCGACGAACTCCTTCGCCCGGTCATAGCGGGTGTCGTAGTCCAGATGCGTGTCGCGGCTGAAGTTCCAGGCTTCCTGCTCCGACCAGGAGGTGACGATGTTCCAGCCGGCGCGGCCGCCGCTGATGTTATCGAGCGAGGCGAACTTGCGGGCGATATGATAGGGCTCGTTGTAGGTCGTCGAGGCGGTCGAAACCAGACCGATATGGCTGGTCATCGCCGCGAGTGCGGACAGCAGCGTCAGCGGTTCCAGTTCGACGTTGCGGTTGGTGCGGGCGAGCGATCCGGGGGGATTGTCGTCGGCGCGGATGCCGATGCCGTCAGCGAAGAACACCATGTCGAACTTGCCGTGCTCGGCGATGCGGGCGCTGTTGAGGAAATACTTGAAATCCGTCGCGCCGCCGGGGGGAATCTCCGGATGGCGCCAGGCCGCGTCGTGGTAGCCCAGGTACCGCATGGACAGTCCGAGCTTCATTTGAGTCTTACGCATCGAACGTGCTCCTTCAGTAGGTGTAACCGGCCTTTTCCATGTACTTGCGGGCCACATCGAGGTCGTAGGCGATCGGCTTCAGCAGGTCGTGGTCGTATTCCGGCGCCGACCAGGCCATCGGCACCGTGCCGGGGGCGCCGTAGCCGCCGGCGATTTCCTTGACGATCTGGTCGCGCGGCATGGCGTGGCTGATGGCCTGGCGAATGTAGGCGGCGGCCTCCGCCGCCCGCGACGGATCGCTTTTGCCGAGCGGGGTCTCGGTGCCCAAGCCGAACACCGGATGCTTGAGGTTGTAGCAAATGTGCTGCCACTTGTAGGAATCGAAGGTCACGACCTTGCCCCACTTCGGATCGATCGTGCTGACGACGGGGCCGATGTCGTACATCGGGTCGTGCGCGTCGATCTCGCCGGCCTTCAGCGCGCTCAGCACCGAATCGGTGCCGTTGATGTTGACGACATAGAACGTCTTGACGTTGCCGGTATGCGGCTTCCAGTAGGCCTCGTTGCGCTTGTAGCCGTAGGCCTTGCGCGACCGGTCGAAGCCCGTGGGGATCCACGGCCCGGTGCCGACGGCGCCGAGGGCGGTGAAGCTTTTGCCGTCCGAGGTCTTGACGGTGTAGCTACCGAGCCAGGTGCTGGCGGCGTGGCTGCGCAGCGCCTCCGGCTTGATATCCTTGTAGGCATGCTCGGGCATGATCGCGAAGGCGCCCATCACGCTGTTGAGAAAGTCGATGCTGTAGGTCGGCAAGTCGACGGTAATCTCGTGCTTGCCGGTGACCTTGTAGGCATTCTGGTCGCCGAATACCCGCGCGCAGATCGCCTGTAACTGCGAGCCATAGGCCTTGTTCATCATCGTGTCCCAGGTGAACTTCACGTCGTCCGCGGTGAAGTCCTCGCCCGAGTGCCATTTCACCCCCTGGCGCAGCGTCACCACCCAATGCTTGCCGTCGTCGGACATGGTGTGCCCGCTGGCAAGCGAGGGGATGAGCGTCTTGTCCTGCCAGCTGCGGTATTCGTAAAGACGGTTGTAGGCGGGACCGAAGACGTTCGAATCGCTGTAGCCGATGGAGTACATCGGAATGAGCGAGCTCGGCGGCTGCCAGGAGGCGAAGGCCGCCGTGGCATCGGCCCCGGCGCCTTCGATCGTCCAGTGCTCGGGCTGCGGATAGAAGGTGGGAGTGTAGGTGGTGGCGTCGAAGCCGGTAAGCTTCGGGTTCACCGCAACGACGTCCTGCGGATAGAACAGGATCGTCATCGGCTGGATGTCGTACCAGCGCTTCTCGAAGTCGTGGTAGGCCTTCAGCCGGTCGGCGTCATTCAGGCTGCTGTCGACGGCGCGCAACGAGCGATCGATCTCCTTGTCATCGACGTAGTAGAAATTTTGACCGTTGGGCGGCATTTCAGAGCTGCCGAACAGAGCGTACGGCGACGGTTTGATCGACGAGTATAAGTATCGCTCCAGATAGCAGTCCCAGCCGCCATCGACGTGGGTCTTGCCGTCGCCTTTCGCTCGCCGCGGTCCGATCACCGTGAACGGCGCGAAGCTGGTCACCACGTCGATGCCGATGCGCGACATCTGCGCTGCCGCCAGCGTGCCCCAGACCATGCGGGCCGGCTGGTTGTTGGGGATCATCATGTAGAGCTTGAAAAATGGCGTCGCCGCCTTGCCAGGTCCTGCCACGGCAGTGAGCGCAGTGGCGAGCGAGGCCTGCAGGACGTCACGCCGGCTCGCAGTGACTTTCGAAGAAGACTCAGTGCTCATGGTGAACTCCAATCGATCATGCGGGGTTGTGGCAGGCGGCCTGGGTATTCGGGCCCATCGACTGCAGCGCCGGGTCCTGCTCGCGGCAGATCGGCAGGGCGGCCGCGCAGCGGGGATGGAAGGGGCATCCGGTGGGGCGGTTGATCGCACTCGGCACCTCGCCGCGCAGGTGCACGCGCTGGTCGACGGCGCCGGGGCTCGGCACCGGAATGGCGCTGATGAGGGCCGCGGTATAGTGATGCCGGGGCCGGACGAAGATCTCGTCGACGGCGCCGATTTCGACGATGCGGCCGAGATACATCACCGCCACATGGGTGGAGATGAACCGCACCGAACTCAGATCGTGTGAGATGTAGACATAGGCGACGCCGAGCTGGTCCTGCAGGGCTGCCAGAAGGTTCAGGATCTGCGACCGCACGGAAATGTCCAGCGACGACACCGGCTCGTCCAGCAGCACTACGTCCGGCCCCACCGCCAGGGCCCGGGCGATGCCGACCCGCTGGCGTTGTCCGCCGCTGAATTCGTGCGGGTAGCGCACGCCGTTGCGCGGCTCCAGCCCGACGGTCTCGAGCAGGGTGGCGATGCGGCCGTCCCAGTCGCGCTGGTGCTGCGGCGCGTGCACCCGAAGCGGCTCGCGCAGCGCCTCGTTGATCGTCCAGCGCGGGTTCAGCGACAGGTACGGATCCTGGAACACGTACTGCATGCGTCGGCGCACGGCCAGCATGGCGGCGCGGTCGGTCCCTGCCAGGATCGGGCGGACATCCTGCCCATCGAGGCGGATCTCGCCGGCATCGGCGCGCACGAGATCGAGGATGCTGCGCGCGGTGGTGGTCTTGCCGCAGCCGCTCTCGCCGACCAGGCCGAGAGTCTGGCCGGCCTTCAACGTGAAGGAGACGTCGTCCACCGCGCGCACGATGCCGGTCTGGCGCCGCCCGAATGTGCCGCGCATGAGGCCGCGTTTGACGACACGGTAGTGCTTGCGGAGGCCGCGAACGTCGAGCAGCGGCGTCATGGCGCGTCCTCGCCCGGCGAACCGCGGCGCAGGCAACTGACACTGTGGCCGGGAGCCAGCAGATGCTCGCGCGGCATCACTTGGCGGCATTCGGGCACCGCTTCCGGGCAGCGGTCATGAAAGCGGCAGCCCGGCGGGGCGTGCAGCAGATCCGGCGGCCGGCCGGCGATGCTCGGCAGCACCCGCCGGGCGCCGCTGTAGCTCTGGTCGATCCGCGGCACGCTCTCCAGCAGCGCGCGGGTATAAGGATGCTGGGGCGCGTTGAAGATCGTGGCGGCATCGGCGGTTTCGCAGACGCGGCCGGCGTACATCACCGTGATGCGGTCGGCCATGCGGGCGACCACGCCCATGTCGTGCGTCACCAGCACCATCGACATCGCCAGCCGCTGGCGCAATTCAGCCAACAGATCCAGGATCTGCGCCTGGATGGTGACGTCGAGCGCCGTTGTCGGCTCGTCCGCCAGCAGCAGCGCCGGCTCGCACAGCAGGGCCCGGGCGATGCCGACGCGCTGCTTCATGCCGCCGCTCAGCTCGTGCGGATATTGCCGCAGCCGCGCCGCCGAATCGCTGATGCCCACCATCTCCAGCAACCCCGCCGCGCGGTCGAGTGCGGTCTGGCGCGACACGCCGGTGTGCCAGCGCAGGATTTCCGTCAGCTGCTGGCCGATGCTGAGGATCGGATTGAGCGAAGTGGCCGGGTTCTGAAAGATCATCGCCATCCGCCGTCCGCGGATCTGCGCCAGCCGCTTGTCGGACTGCAGCAGCAGGTTCTCGCCCTCGAACAGCACACGGCCCGCCACGATGCGCGCCGACGGCGGCGCGAGCCGCAGCAGCGTCAGGCTGGCGACGGTCTTGCCGCTGCCGGATTCACCGACGATTCCCAGCGTCTGCCCGGGGCCCACCTGGAAATCGACGCCATCGACCGCCCGCACCACGCCGTCGCGCGTGTGGAAATGCACCTTGAGTCCCTCGACCGCCAGCAGCGGCGCCGGCTGCCCCGCCATCGCGGGCGCCGGCTCAGGCGCGGAGACGGGGGTTGAATGCATCGGTCAAGCCATCGGCCAAAAGGTTGAAGCCAAGCACGGTCACGAAGATCGCAGCGCCCGGCACCAGGCAGGCCCACGGCGCCACCTTCAGGGCCTGGTAATTGAAGAACAGCATCTGCCCCCAGGAGATCGATTTCGGATCGCCGAAGCCCAGGAAGCTCACCATCGCCTCGGCCAGGATGGCGCCGCCGATCCCCAGCGCCACCAGCACGATCAGCGGCGGCAGCGCGTTGGGCAGGATGTGGCGGAACAGGATCTCGCGCCGCGTGGTGCCGATGCAGCGCGCCGCCTCGACGAATTCGGCGTGGCGCAGCCGCAGGAATTCGGCGCGCGTCATCCGCGCGATCTGGGGCCAGGAGAACAGGCCCAGCAGCAGGATGATGGTCATCAGATTGAGATTGGGAATACGCTCCAGCGATGTTCCCACCACGATGATGCCGAACAGCCGCACCACCGCCAGGATCACCACGAACACCGGCACGATCATGAAGAACTCGGCGCCGCGCATCAGCGCCTCGTCGGCAAAGCCGCCGACGTAGCCGGCAACGCCGCCGATGAGCACGCCGATGAGGGAGGCGATCAACATCGCCCCCAACCCCACCGCCAGCGCAGTGGGGGCGCCATAGATGGCCCGGCTGAGCACGTCGTAGCCGTTCCGGTCGGTGCCGAGCCAGTTGCGCGCGCTGGGGGCGGCGTTGGCGGCACCGCGCAGCATGGCGGAGTGGTCGTTGGGATCGTAGGGCGCGGCAAACGGCCCGATGATCGCCGTCAGCACCACCAGGACGACCAGGAACAGGCCGATCATGCCGGCGCGGTTGCGACGAAAGCGGTACCAGGATTGCCGCCAGACGCCCGAGGGTGGACGCCGCGGCAAGGCGGTGTCGGCAATCGGAGAGGAGACGAGGCCAGGGTTCATGTCAGGCCAGCCGGATGCGGGGATCGATCACGACATAGGCGATGTCGGTCAGCAGGGTGGCCAGCACGAGCATGACGGTGATGACCATGGTCGCTCCCATGATCACGGGATAATCCAATTGCTGGATGGCGGTGATGTAGAGCGCGCCGAGGCCGGGCCAGGTGAACACCGTCTCGGTCACCGGCGCGGTGCCGAGCATCAGGCCGAACAGTGTGCCGAGATAGGTCAGTTGCGGGATGAAGGCGTTGCGTAGCGCGTGATGCAGCACCACGCGCCGGGCCGGCAGGCCGGAGGCCCAGGCGGCGGTGATGTAGTCCTGCCGCAGCACGTCCACCAGCGAGGAGCGCATCAGCAGCGTGAGCGTTGCGGTGTTGAATACGGTAAGCATCGCCACCGGCAGCACCATGTGCCACAGCCCGTCGATGACGATGCTGCCCATCATCAGGTTGCGGGTGGAATAGGCGCCGTAGGACGGCAGGATCCCGAGCCAGTAGGAAAAGATCAGGATCAGCAGGATGCCGACCAGAAAGCCCGGCAGCGAATGGCCGAGCATGGCCGAGGAGACGATGCTGAAATCCGACCAGCCGTACTGCCTCATCGCCGCGATCACGCCCGCGGCGGTGGCGATCAGGGTCGACAGCACGATCGCGGGCAACTGGATCTTCAGCGTCTCCAGCCCCGACACCTGGAGCAGATCGCCGACCGGCTGGTTGTAGATGATGCTGGTGCCGAAATCGAAGTGCACGATCGCCCACAGCCACGACGCGTAGCGGTCGATGAAGTTGCCGTCGAGGCCGTAGTACTTGCTGAGGGCGGCGATCATCTCCTCGGATACGCCCGGCGTTTCCGACAGCAGGATCTGGATCGGGTTGCCGATGGCGTTGATCAGCGCAAACAGAATGAAGCTGACGCCCACGATCAGCACGGCGGAGAATGCCAGGCGGCGCAGGAGGAAGCGCAACGCGCCCAACTACGGCGTCCTGTGAAACGTGGTGATCCGACTCATTCGGACAGAATAGGGAGCCCGAAAACAGCTAGGGAAATGCTTTCTTATTCGGATACGATAACATTCTATTATAGGATGTTTTCCTGTGAAAATACGCCAACTTGAGGCTTTCCGGGCGGTCATGCTCTGCCAGACCGTCACGCTCGCCAGCGAGATGCTTCATGTATCGCAACCGGCCACGACTCGACTTCTCGCCGATCTCGAGAGATCCCTGCGGTTCAAGCTGTTCGACCGAGTCAAGGGCCGGCTCTATCCAACGGTGGAAGCGCGTGCGCTCTATGAGGAGGTGCAGCGCTCTCTGGCCGGCGTCGATCGCATCTCCCGGGCAGCGGACGAAATCAGGGATCTACGCCGCGGCACGCTGCTGATCGCGGCGGCACCGGCGATTGCGCTCTCCTTCCTGCCGCACGCGATCGCGGATTATCTGAAGACGCGCCCGGAGGCCCATGTCTCGCTGGCCATGCATTCGTCCCGTACGGTCGTGGACATGGTGATCGGTCAACGCTGCGACGTCGGCTTCTCGATGCTTTCGATGAATCACGCGGGCGCGCATGGCGAGCGCCTGATCTCCACGCGAATGGTCTGTGCATTGCCGGCGGGACATCGGCTATGTGCGCTCGACACGATCAGGCCGCCCGATCTTGCCGGAGAGCGTTTCGTCGCCCACCCGCACAGCGTCGAGTCTCGCTTGCGGATCGATGCATTGTTTGCAGCCCATGGGGTCGAACTAAAACTGCAGATGGAAAGCCAGGTGTCCCACGCGATTTGCTCATTCGTCGAGGCGGGGGCAGGAGTCTCTTTGATCGATGCGATCAGCGCCTGGGGCTATCGGGGGGCGGGCGTCGTCTTCAAGCCTTTCGAACCATCGCTCGTCGCTGACTTTGCCTTGCTTACGCCCACTCAACGGCCGGCGCCGTTGTTGCTGAAATCATTCGTCTCTCACGTGCGAGAGTTCGCTCTGGCTGAGCTCGGCCCCGGTGTCGTTGCCGCGTGACGGAGCTCCGTGGTGCTGACGCACTGCACCGCGCGCACGCCTGACCAGGCCCCAGCCGCGCTCAACATGCGCTTCGCCCATAAGGCCAATCGCCCTATTTGACACGCTCACGCGCGGCCCGGCACATTCCCCGCATGGCCCTTTCCCTCCTCCTCACCGGCGATTCGATCTTGCAGCGCCGGCTCAACAGCCGCGACGACGCCGAGCTCCGGCCGCTGTTCGACAAGGTGCGCGCGGCCGACATTGCCTTCACCAATCTCGAGGGGCTGGCCAACGATTATCGCGGCGATCCGGCGCTGGAGAGCGGTGGCTCGCATTTCGGCGCGCCGGCCTGGGTGCTGGATGAGCTGGTGGCGGCAGGCTTCGATCTCTTCGCCACCGCCACCAACCACGCGCTCGACTATTCGATACAGGGCTTGGTGCACACGATCGAGGCGCTGGAGGCGCGCGGGCTTTCCTTCGCCGGCGTCGGCCGCACCCTCGAGGATGCGCGCCGGCCCTGCTATCACACCGCGCCCGCCGGCACGGTGGCGATGATCTCCTGCTGCTCGACCTTCGCCAAGGGCAACGAGGCGGGCGCGCAGCGGCCCGACCTGCCGGGACGTCCCGGGCTCAGCCCGTTGCATGTCGAGACGGTGCACGAGGTCACCGAGCCGCAGCTCGCGGCGCTGCGCGAGATCGCCGACCAGCTCGGGCTCGAAGCGGAGCGTCAGCAGAAGATCAAGATGGGCTTCGCTTATCCGCTCTCCGACCTGGCGCTCTTTCCGTTGGGCGACCTGAAGTTCAAGTCGGCTAACCGCGCGCAGGTGCGCACGACACCCAACGCCAAGGACGTCGCGGCGATAGTGCGCTGGGTCCGGGAGGCGCGCGGCCTCGCCGACCTCGTCCTGGTGAGCCTGCATGCGCATGAGCAGCTCGGCGGCAAGGATATGCCGGCCGAGTTCATCCCGGCATTCGCCCGCGCGATGATCGATTCAGGCGCCGATCTCGTGGTCGGTCACGGCCCGCATCTGTTGCGCGGGCTGGAGCTCTACAAGGGCAAGCCGATCTTCTACAGCCTGGGCAATTTCATCGGCCAGAACGAACTGGTGGCCAAGATCCCGGCCGACGGCTACGAGCGCTTCCGCGCCGAACCAGATCTGACGCCGGGGCAGGTCTACCAGAAGCGCACGCAGGGCGACCAGGCAGGCTTCCCGGCCGACCGGCGCTATTGGGAGTCGGTCGTGCCGACGCTTTCTTATGATGGCGGCGAGCTGCGGAGCATCGAGCTGACGCCCATCTCGCTCGGCTGGAAGGACGCGCGTCATCGCCGCGGCCGGCCGCGTCTCGCCGGGGCCGAGGAAGGGCGCGCGATCCTCGACCGGTTCACCGAGCTCAGCCGCCCGTTCGGCACCGAGTTCACAAACGAGGCGCGGTCGGTCCGGCTGGGGTAGAACCGCGTCGATCCGAGGGATGCGCACTCGATTTGTGTTGCCGAACGTCGCCGCCTAGGGGGGTCAGTTCGAGGATCAGGTTGACCGGCGTCTGGGCGGCGCGCCGCAGGTTGGAAAACCCGGCTTCCCGCGCCACCTTGCGCAGGCGCTCTTCGCCCGCCTGCGCACCGAGGCCGAGCCCGACCTCCTGCGGCAGCGAGTTCGGCGTGCACGCCATGGCCGACGCGGCGTAGTACATGCGGCCGATCGGGTTCAGGTTCTCCTCGAGCCGGTCGCCGGCATAGGGCTCGACCCGCAGCACCTTGCCGTCGGGCTTGAGCGCCTTGCGGCAACTCGGTCGTGGCCTTGACCTCGAACGCGATGTTGCCAGCCACGCCCTGCTCGGCGGCGGTCGCGATCGACGCGTCGTGATAATCCAGGCCGATCAAGCTCGACTTGGGGAACGCCAGCGCCATCGGGATGGCGGAGGCGCCTCGTCCGCAGCCGATGTCGGCGACCCGCGCGGAGCAACTGGCTTGTTCATGGTATTCCTCCAGATATTTACCCCCGTCCTAGCTTTGTTGGGACGCCTGTGGGAGTCGACCGGGATGCGCTTGGGCCGGTTTCCAGCTCTTCAGTGAGAAACCGATCGAGAAGTCGGTTGGCTCGAGTGCGGTCGCCGTTGGTTTGCAGCATGGTCAGGCTGCGGCCGACCGAACCGAGATAGAAGCGCTCGTACTGCTCGTTGCGGCTGCCGAGCGCAGTGGCGGCGAAGTCCCAGGCCAGCCGGAAGAGCCGGCTGCGCTGCTCGGCGTCGGCACCGACGCCCTTCAGATACTTCTCCAGCAGCGGCCGCAGCGTTTCGTCAGCCAGCGCCGCCTGCGCTGGCGTTGTCAGCAAATTGTGCGAACCGAGCTGGCGGATGATCTCGTTGGTACGGGGAAACCAGGTCGGAAGCGCCGCCCGCAGGGCTGCCAGCGGGCGCACGTCGCAGGCCCACATGCCGTTGCCGTATTCGCGCGCCGCCTGCTCGGCGGCGAATACCGCCGTGCGCGCGAACTCGGCGAACATGGCGATCTCGCCCAGCATCTGCTGGGCCTGCGGCTGGCCGATCGTGTTGATCGTCTCGGCCATACGGCTCGCCAGACCCCAGGCGAATTCGAGCTTGGTCTGCGCCCGGATCATGGTCTGCTGCATGATGTTGGGCCACCAGGTGGTCTTCATCACGGAGTTGTAGACGGCGAGATTGGCATCGATGAACACACGATCCCTGGGCACCTCGACGTCGTCGAAGATTACGAAGGCGTCCTGCTCATCGAAGCGGCTCGACAACGGATGCTCGAAACGATTCGTGTTCACCGACACGCTGTCGCGACAGACGAACTTCAAGCCCGGCGTATCCATCGGAATGCTGAAGCTCAACGCGTGCTCGGGCGCAGCGTCGGGCATGGGTCCGCTGGGATAGACGGCGAGTTCGTCCGAGAAGGGCGCCAGCGTCGCCAGCACGCGAGAACCCCGCACGAGGATGCCGTGTGCCGTCTCGTCTACCTTGTGGAGCTGCACCGGATCGTGACCGATCGGATTCCTGCCGTTGGACAAGTCGACGGTCGCATGAATGATCGTATGGGTGAGCGATAGATCCTCGCGGGCAAGCTTCTTCTGGTAGCGCACTAGATTCTCCGCGCCTCGCTCGTTGCCGTTAATCGCCCATTCGTCGGCGCGGCCGGCAAAGCCTGCGAAAGTGACGTTCATGTAGTCGGGCGTGCGGCCCATCAGGCCGACCGAGTATTCGGCGACGGTCTCGAGGCCGCGGTGGCGGCGCTGAAGGTCTTCCCGCGACCGCGGGATCATGTGGCTGATATTGATCGGTTCGCCGGTCTCCGAGTCAGGCATCAGGCAGGCATCGGCGTGCCGGTGCTGAAGGTCGAAGACCTCGGCCAGCGCCCGGGCGGCGCCCGACAGGGCCGGGTGGTCGACGACCGAGGAAACCTTGTCGCCGCCGACCCAAAGGTCGCGCCTGCCCGCCAGACCACGCAGGAACTGTTCGCCGGTACGCGCCGCCATGCCGCCTCCTGTAGACGCTTGTTGGTTAGATTGAGGTCAGGTGAGCGCGAGCTGGTGGCGTGCCCGCAGAAGCGAGCCTCGACCTTCTGCCGGTGCTGCACGGTCGTCGGATGTCGCTACCGGCCATCCGTGACATCGAGCCGTGAAGACCGCATCAAGCGGCCTCCCTTTTGGCAGCCAGACGATCGAGTGCCGCCTTCGCCTCGCTCGTCATGCGCCGGACGATCTCGCCTGCTGGCAGAATCTCGTCGATGTTGCCCGCGCTCTGTCCGGCAGTCAGGCAAGCCTGATCGATGTCGCCGCCGAAATCGCGCGTCGGCAGGATGGCGCTGTAGCGCGGCACCGGGATCTTCTGGCCGTTGAGGACCGTCGAACCAATGATCTGGCCTTTCGCATCCCCGATGGCCTCGGCTTCCCGCCCCATCGCCACGCGTGCACCGTCATTGACGATCGCCCGCATGGGCTGATCGGGCCACTCGGGACCGTAGATCGAGAGGATCGCCGTATCGCCGACATCGGCGGACAGCACGCGCTCCTTGTAGGAATCGTGCGCTTCTGCCTCTTGCGCCGCGAGGAAACGACTGCCGCACCATACGGCGTCGGCCCCGAGAACGAGCGCCGCGGCCATGGTCGCGCCGTCGACGATGCCGCCTGCGGCAAGCAACGGCAAGCCGGGGAAGCGCCTGCGGATGCGCGGAAAGAGCGTCATGGTCGAGGCTTCGGCCCGATTGTGCCCACCGGCCTCCGCACCCTGGACGATGAGTGCGTCGGCGCCGAGTGCGGCCGCCTGCTCGGCTTCGGCGACGCGGCCGATTTGCATCCAGACCTTGATCCCTGCCTGCTTCAAACGTTCGACATGCCCTGGCGTCGGCAACGTCCAGAAGAAGATGGCGAGCGCCACCTGTTCCTCAATGAGGACGGACACGTGTTCATCGGTGACGAAGTCGCCGATCAGATCGACGCCGAAAGGCCGCTTTGTCAGTGTCTTCGTCTGGCGGACGAGATCGCGCAGGACGTCGGGCGGATTGATGTCGGACCCGATCGTGCCGAGCCCGCCGGCTTCGCAGACCGCGGCCGCGAGAGCAGGACGCGCGATCATCGCCATGCCCGCATTGACGATGGGCGTTGTGAGCCTGAAGGCCCGGGTGATGGACGTCGCGAACATGATCTGGATCCTTTGATGGCCTGGAGGATGACCGGCGTTGCTCGCGCCGGCCGGGGATTTGTCGTCAGGACGGCACCGCGACCGATGCGGGGGTTTGACCGAGTGCGGCGCCCACCATGGTCAGAACCGAGAGTTCGGCATCGACCGAGAAGCCATTTGCCGTGACTCTGGTAAACCCCATGGCCGAGAGAACTTGGCCGATGAAGGCTTGGACCTCGCCCGGCGCGGGCGTTCGTGTAAATTGGGCCATAATCCGGTCCCTTTGGCGTGAGGAGCGGCCTTAGCACCGCACCGTCCCCTCATCGTCCCCAAGCGCCCCACCAGGCACGGCCGGAAGCGACCGTGTTTCGTGCCGCTTGAGATAGCCGGCAAAGGGAAAATGGTCTTGATATACTCCGCCAAAGCCTTGTGAGATCGCGCCAATGACGACGGAAAGACGCGCCATGGCCAAGCTCGCCGCGCCGACCATCAATCTGGCCAGCGTCGTCTACGGCCTCGACGCCTACATGCGCTCGCGCGGGGCCGACGCGGCTGACGCCTTGCGCCGCGCCGGTCTCGAGCCCGGCGACTTCAGCGATCCCGATCGGCGAGTGCCGCTCATCCGCTATCTGGAGCTCCTGGAGATCTGCGCCGATCTCCTGGCCGATCCGCAATTCGGCTTGAAGTTCGGCGCCCAGTACGAGCCCCGGCACGTCGGCGTCGTCGGCAACGTCGCCCTGGCCTCGCGCACGGTCGGCGATGCCTTCGCCATGATCGGGCGCTATCTGCCGACCATGGTCGACGCCACCGTGCACGGCATGGAAGCGAGCGACGGGATCGTGTTTGTTTATTCCTACTATATCGATCCGCTGATGATGTCGTATCGGCAGAAAGCCGACTGGGCGATCGCCTTCGCGTGCAACCTCATGCGCGTCGGACTGGGCGACCCGCGTTGGACCCCCCAGGAGGTCCTGCTGCCGCAGTTGGCCGACGAAGCGCCGGCGCAACGCCGCACCCGCGCAGAGATCATGGGCGACAACATCCGGGTCGGCCATCCCTGGGCCGGCATCCGGTTCGACGCCGGCCTGCTCAAGCGGCCGATGGTGACGGCCGATGCCATGATCGAGAGCCTGATGCGCCATTACGGCGATCTTCGGCTCGCCGCTTTGCCGGAACAGCGCAGCGAGATCGAGCAATTGCGCCGCGAGATCGCCCGCGTGCTGGTCAAGGGCGAGAGCGGCATCGAGCACCTCGCCAAGGCGACCGGCACCTCGGTGCGCACGCTCCAGCGGCGGCTGAAGGATGCCGGCGTGAACTACTCAGACCTGCAGAACGACGTGCGCAAGACGCTGGCGCTGAACCTCTTGGAAAACGAGACTCTGGCGCTGGCGCAAATCGCCTTTTCGCTCGGCTACTCCGAAGTCAGCGCGTTCAATCACGCCTTCCGACGCTGGGTCGGCCACTCGCCGGGCCATTATCGTCGACTGCGCGCGGCTCATTCAGTCCGCCGCAGCGAAGCAGTCGGAGCCGCCCGCTAGAGGATCGATTTGAATGACTCCGCTCGGCTGGCCTCGAACAACGCCGAGGACGTCGCGGCGATGGTGCGCTGGGTCAAAGAGGCGCGCGGCCTCGCCGACCTGGTTCTGGTGAACCTGCATGCGCATGAGCAGCTATTTTGCCGCACGATTGCAACCTCAAAACCTGGGGTCAGACCGCCTCCCCTAAGTACGCGCTGTGCAGAACATCCGATCCCGCCAGGTCTTTGGCCAGGCCTTCATGCACAATGCGGCCTGTCGACATCAAATAGCATCTGTCGGCGTGCACCAGTGCCTTCTCCACGAGTTGCTCGACCAGCAGCACTGCTACACCTCGGCGCGCGAGCGCGCTGGCGACGTCTAGAATCCGATCAATCACCAGCGGGGCGAGGCCGCCCGACGGTTCATCCAGCATCAGCAGTTTTGGCTCGGCGATCATTCCCTGCGCGACGGCCAGGATCTGCTGCTGTCCACCTGACAGACGGGAGGCCTGTTGGTGCCGCCGCTCCGCCAATTCGGGAAACAACGCGTATATTTCGTCGAGCTTCGAACGATCACCGCGCGGGCTGCGGGCATAGGTGCCGATCAGAAGATTGTCCTCCACCGTCAGTGGGTGGAATACGCGATGACCTTCCAGAACCTGAACCAGCCCGGCCCGCACGATATCGCGCGGCAAGGCGTCGGTGATGACCTGACCGGCGAACCTGACGACACCGCCCCGCTTGCCGATCAGGCCGGAGGTCGCGTGCAGCGTCGTCGTCTTGCCCGCGCCATTGCGGCCAAGAAGGGCCACGAATTCACCCGCCGCAACGCTCAGCGTGACGCCATGGACGACCTCGGCCTTGCCATAGGCGACGGTAAGATCCTCGATTTCCAGCAGCTTGCTCATGCGCCCAGATATACCCGGATGACCTCGGGGTCGTTGCGAACGGCAGTCGCGGACCCATGCACGATCACCCGCCCAAGATTGAGCGCCGTGACCCTGTCACAGACCCGGAAAACGAAGTCCGTGTGGTGCTCCACCAGGAGCACCCCAATGCCGCCGTCGCGCATGACGCCGATGATATCGGCCAAATGCTGGATCTCAGTGCCCGTCAGGCCGCCCGCGGGTTCGTCGAGCAGGACGAACTTCGGCCGTGACGTGAGCGCGCGGGCAATTTCCAGGAAGCGCTGCGCCGTGTGCTCCAGCAGATCCGCCCGCTTGTCCATGACCTGACCGAGGCCGACACCACGCAAAATGTCGATCGCGCGGGCCCGGATCTCAGCCTCCTCACGCTTGGGACGAGGCGCGGCGATGGCGGTCTCCAGAAAGCCGGAACGTACGCTGCGCCAACCGCCCAGCATTGCATTGTCCAACACCGGTAGCGATAGCACGAGCTTCGGCGTCTGGAATGTGCGCGCGACCCCCGACAGCGCGCGGTCGCGCACGGAGTGGCCTGTCACATCCTGTCCAGCCAGGACGATCGAGCCTTCGTCCACGGTGTAATAGCCCGAAATCAGGTTCAACAGCGTGGTCTTGCCGGAGCCGTTCGGCCCGATCAGGCCATGGATCTCGCCCGGCCGCAGCTCGAGAGAGACGCCGTCCACTGCCAACAGTCCGCCGAACCGCCGGATGACGGCGCGCGCTTCCAGCGCGCCGCTCATGTTTGCCCCCGAATGACATCCCGGAGGCTGGGAAGATCGGGCTCGATGCTGGTGGCGGACGGCGCATCGCGTCGCAGCTTGGCGGCGAGGGTGGTGATCAGTTCGCCGAAGCCGCCGGGCAACACCAGGACAACGATCAGCAGGATCAGCCCGTAGAAGAATGTTCCGTATTTCGCCAACGGGCCGACCAGTTCGGGAATTGCTGCTAGGACGGCCGCGCCGATGAACGGACCGATGATCACACCGCGTCCGCCGATGATGATCGCAACGAAGAAATAGATGCCAAGATTGACGATGAAGGCGTCGGGCGTGATGTAGGTTTGCGAGGTCGCATAGAGTCCGCCAGCGATGCCGGCGGTGAACCCGCTGAACACGAACACGATCAGCTTGGTCCGGTAGATTGGCACCGCGACGGATGACGCGGCGACCGTGCTGTCGCGCAGCGCGACCATCGCCCGGCCCCACATGAAGCGCGCCACGTTCGAGGTCATCCAGGTCACGAGCCCAGCGATGCCCAATACGAGCCAGTAGAAGCCCCGGGGGGTATCGAACGGGGCGGGAAAACTCGGCGCCGGCATGCCCACGCTGCCGTTCGTCAGCCACTGTTCTGCCAGCGCCAGTTCGCTCACGATGAGGCCGAACGCCAGCGTCGCCATGGCGAAATAGAAACCTGGCAAGCGCAAGGATGGCAGGCCCAGCAACAGGCCGATCACCGCGCAGATCGCCCCACCCGAGAGCAGCGCGAGAAATGGGTGCCAGCCCTGACCGCCAGCCAGCAGGCAGAACGCATAGGCGCCGATCGCCAGCAAGCCGACATGGCCCACAGACAACTGTCCGGTGAAACCGACCAACAGGTTCAATGTCGCGATCAGCACCCAATAGACGCCGATTACCGTCGCGACATGCAGGTAGTAGATGTTGCCGGTAAGCCACGGCAGCAGTGCTGCCAGCAGCGCGAACAGCCCGACGAGAGCGGGCCGGATACGGTTGTGCTTCATACCTGGCGAACCTGAGTGGTACCGAACAACCCTTGCGGCCGGACCACCAGCAGCAGGATCAAAAGGCCAATGGCGATGGTCTTCTGGTACTCGGCGCCAAAATAATGCGTTGTCAGGGAGGTCAACATGCCCAGGATCGCGCCACCGACCAGGGCGCCGACAGAACTGCCAATGCCGCCGACTGCCAGGGCAATGAAGCCGGACAGGCCAAGCGCGGTGCCGAGAGCGAAATCCGCGAAGGTGAGCTGGCCGCCGGCGAAACCGGACAGCGCACCCAGCACGCCGGCCAGGACATAGCTGAGCGACCGCATCCGGTCGGTTGCGACACCCCTGGCGCGCGCGGCAAAGCTGTCCTCCGACATCGCAATGAACAGCTTGCCGATCATCGAGCGGCGGTAGAATTGCTCGAGCCCGACCGCCATCAGCACGGCGAGGATCATCGGCAGCCAGAATTTCTGGTCGAAGGCGCCAGCGAATTCCTGCGGCAGCACACGTGGAAACGGCGTCGGGTCCGTGCCCCAGACCAGGGACATCGCTTCCTGCACCATGGTGGACAGCGCCAGCGTGCTGAGCACCCAGAGATGTTCATCCGAGGCTGCGACGATCCGGCGGACCGCGATCACTTCGCTCAGCCAACCGAACACGGCTCCGCTGACAAGGCAGGCGATGAAACCGGCCCAGAGCGGCCAGTGCAGGTCGAGCACCAGCCAGGCGGTACAGATCCCGCCGACCATGGCGAACTGACCTGTACCGAAACTCAGCACCTTCGACGTCGAATACATCACGTTGTAGACGAGCGCCGTCATGCCGTAGAGCCCGCCGAGGGCGAGCCCGCTCACAACTACCAGAAGCACGCGTTTCGATCTCCCTGTCGGGCGTATCAGCGTCGGGGCGTATCAGGCGATCTTGACGGTCGGATACCCGCCGTTGGGCAACTGGGCGTTGGCATTGACCAACTTGATACCATCGTCCTGGAATCCGTTGTGATCGGTCGGCGTGAAAATGAACGGCCCATAGGGTGCGTTGATCACGGGAATCGATTCCAATGCTGCCTTGACCTTGACTGGATCGGGATCGCCCGCCTTGGTCAGGCCTTCGGCATAGATCGTCACGGCGGCGTGCCCCTGCAGGAACGCAGGCAGGCCCGCGGCCATATAGGGGCCGATGCCATCCTTGTGTTTGTCGATGAACGCCTGGACGTTGGCAGGCAGCTTCCCCTCTGCATCGACGATCTCGTGTGCATAGCCGAGACCGTAGACATTGTCCCAGTAGGATCGCTTGGACAGCAGCTTCGCCACCTGCTCCTGCAGAATGGTCGGATGACCGACGATCGGCACATTCCAGTTCTGCTCGCCGCGCGCATTGATCAGGCGGGCGACGAAGCCGGTGGCATTCGACCATTCCGTGATGACTTCGGCGCCTGCTGCCTTGGCCTTCAGCAGCTCGTCTGTGACGTCCGGTTTGTTGGGATCGACGGTCGCGGCGTAGACGGGCTTGAGATTGTGCGTCGCCAGGTATTTCGTCACCACGTCGCGCGACAGCACGCCGTAGCCGGTGCTGTCGTTGATGATGGCGACCTTCGTCTTCTTCAGATCATCGACCATGAACTTCACGGCCACCTTGATCCATTGACCGTTGGCGTTCAGGTTCCGGAAGCCGAGAGGATATTTCACCGGGTCGATGAGTTCCTCCACCGAACCACCGATCAAATGCAGCTTCTTGGCGCCCGAAACGATGCCCAGGGTGGGGAGTGCCTCGCCGCTGTTGATCGGCCCGCAGAGCACGTCGATGTTCTCGTTAAAGACAAGCTCCTTGGCGAAGCTGACCGCTTTGGAGGGATCGGCGGCACTGTCGCGCATCACGACCTCGACCTTGCGGCCCAGCAGGCCGCCTTTTTCATTGAGGTCGGCGACCGCCATATGGAAGCCCCAGTCCTGGGCCTGCGCATTTGAGGCGAACATGCCGGTGACGGCCGCGATCCAGCCCATGCGGATCGGCTTGTTCTGCGCGATGGCAGGCATCGCGAGGGCGGAGACAAGGCCAACCGCTCCAGCGCTGGCCATGACCTGGCGGCGCCCGACAGCAGCGGGCGGGATCACGATCTTCGACATACGTTTCCTCCAACGTCGTTTCTTGCCGGCGCCCTGTTCCGGGCACTCTGAGGGATCGTGCCGGGAAGCATCCTTCCGAGCAACAGGTATGAGGCTGGATTGGCGATATCGCTGCACGACATTGTGCAACCGTGGGTCCACATTGGCCGCGCTTGAAGACCCGTTCCAGGTCGGCGATGAGACGCGCCTTGTCCGGGTCATCTCTCAATTAGGTGCGGCCGATATCGGCCTCCGATTCCTCGAAGACCGGGCTGAGATCGACATAGGCGATATCGCCGGGCTCGTCGTTCGCACCGAACTAATCCCACTCTATGCCGGACAGTCCGCCTCCCTGTTCACCACGCAACCGACCTGTTTCATTCGTTCGTAGCGGAAGCCGACGAAGAATTCCGGAAGGCCGCGTTGCGCGTACGTGCTAGCTCGACCTGAGACCCGCCTCTAGCGTTGAAGGTCGTAGCGTGACAGCGGCCGCAGGGTCGGTCGTTCGGTCTGAAGCATGGTCATCTTTACACAACTTTACACGACCGACATGAAAGCGAAGCCGGTCTGCTCCATCACTTGTGAGCTGGCTTCTAGTGAAGATGAGAGACCAACCTAGAGCTATTCGAGAGCCTATAGGTTTATGCGACTGTAGGCCTGGAGAATCGAGAGCGAGCGATTCGGCGGCTTCGTGCCGCCCCCAACGAAGGGCGACAAATGAAGAGTAACGCGAAATTACTTAGCCGCCGCGTCCTTTGCACTATGGGACTTATAGCTTCTATGACTTCGCCGGGCATGGCCCAAGACGCCAAATATCCAGTGGTGCCCCTTCACTCTTTTTTTTCTCACTGGGACCATCATTGGTATGTCTGGCTGCGCGGCGACGCGGCATATGAAGCAGTTGAGATTATGACTCGTTATCGCGGGCCTGACATTCCTCTACTTGTCTGGATATTCTTTACCGAGCGCGCGCCTCCAAAGCGACAAGTCCACTATATTAGCGATCAACAGATAGCCTCGATGAGGAGCTGGCAGTATCGAGCAATCGAAGTATTAACGTCCGGATTAGTTGGTGAATCGCAAAGCTTATCGGCGAACTTCACAAATGGTCACGATCAACCTGTGTCGATAGCCATCGAACGAAACCCTCGAGTGGCGCTTTCAGCTGCTCGTGGCGGCTTGACCAATCAGATCGGGCACAGCGGTGACCAAATGGTGATGTTGTTTTTCCGTGAGATGGGCGCTCTTTCAGAGACAGCAAAAGTACTCGTGGACGGCGTTGATGTCTCCAAGCCGAGACCGGGCCTCACCTTCCCGGCCCCTTTCGAGGTAGCATACAGCCATAATATCCTTCTGGGTGGCTTCCCATATGGAGATTGGCAAGCGACATTCGGAGAGCGACCGGCTTCTCTCCCACGCTTCAGGCAACTCAAAAATCGATGGGTTGCTGATCTTCGAGATCGCACAGCGATTGAGCTCGAGGTCGGAGATGACGGTAGCTTGGCCACCTATCGACACCATGATGGTGGCCATCAACTCGTTGTCCGTTTCGCGCCAGCTATTCCTTTGAGAACGGAATCATCAGAGGATTTTCACTCGAAATTTCAGATCTCACTCGATCGTTTCGAGAGCCTCGTCCAGGGCGAACTTCACGCTGCCACGAAACAGAACCGTGTTGTTTTCGATTGGGCATTCGAGGCTCCCGCATGGCTCATCCGGCGCTCGATGCAAAGCGAGTCAACCATGGACGAGGCTCTTGTTGTTAAAGCGGCAACGCGCGACCCTTCACTAAAGTGACTCGCGCGAAAGGTCTTGCGACCTGGGTTACTTAGGGCGCGGCCTGATTAAGTTGCGCGGCAAGAGGGCTGTATCATTAGATTGCGTTGGAGCATCCATGATTCGTAAGGGTACTAGCGAGTTGTTCCCACAGACGGCCAGTCGCGCGCCGGGCGTCGCGCTCGTCCCGGCGATTGACGAAGATTGGAGCGACATGCCGCGCGGAGGGTGCTGCCTCATCAGACAATCCTTTCCGGCGATTACCACTCTTTCATGGTTCGTCTAACCATGCGTGTCTTGCGGCACCTGCATCACCGCGCTCCATGATGCCGGCTGCGTACGAGAGCAAATTCGAGCCATTACTGGCCACACGATCGCTAGCATCAATGAAGTGCTCGACCGCTACACAAAACTAACGGCGGACCAGGCTGGTGCGGCCTTAGCGCAGCGCTTGGCCCACGAGGGGGCGCTGCCGAAGTCCCACTAAAGATTCCGGCGCAGGAAGTCTGCAATTTCAGCCTCGATCCGCCGATGGACCGCAGCACGATCGACGGCGGGAGCATCCTTGCAGAGCGCGGGCGCGTCAGCCTCCAGTACGGGAGGGCATGGATCGACAAATATAAAATGGCCGCCCGGCACCGTCTCTTGCCGCGGCGGATGGGGCAATGCCGCCGCTAGGGCGAGGATGTTGCCCTCAGCCTGGAGATCGCTGCCTTCTGCGCGATAGAGCAGCGTCGGCATGTCGGCCGACGTCAACCCGTTCCGATCGAACAGAGCGCCCCACGGCTCCATCAGGACGAGGGCTTTGACGGCGAGCGCATCCGGCGATCGCTTGCCGACTGCGTTGGCCAAGGAGCCATCTGTCTGCACACCGTCGCAGGCCAGCGGATCGTCGGTACGCCCTCGGCAATAGACCGCCAAGTGAGCCAGGCTAGGAGCCGCCCCCGCGGCGATCAGCGCGACGGCCCCGCCATAAGAGAAGCCCATCATGCCGAGGTGGGTAGGATCGGCATGCATCGCGAAGCGTGGATCGGCCAACATCGTATCGAGCGCCTTGTGAACATGGCGCGGTCGATTTTCGAGTGCGCGCTTAGCGCCGGGGTGAAACGGCGCGACCACGATAAACCCCTCGCGCGCCAGCGACGTGGCAAGGTCGGCATAGGGGAGCGGGCTACCCCCCGCTTTGAGCGTCCCTCCTCCACCGTGAGAAAAAAGGACAATGGGAAAGCGCGCCCCGGAAGCGATCGGCGCATCGCGGCTGGCGGCAATGATCCAAGGCCCATCCTGAAAGGGAACTTCGGCCGCGTCTGTCGGATATGCAACCAATGCGTCGAATGGGATGCCATCCTTCACCGTGATGCGCGTGACACCAGCATGGAATCGCTGTGGATCTGCCAGCGCGGAAGATGTGCCAGCGACCAGCAGGAAGATTGCTAGAAGGAAAGTCTGCATGTTCATGGGGCAGACCATAGCCGACTGTACCTTGTTATACAAGGTACCTTGTGGTGCATGTTAGGCTTATATGCGCTCGTAGGTCGGCATTCGTAATGCCTTGGAAAACATCGGCTTCAAGCGGCCGAAATTCCTCAAGCAGGGCGATGTCATCGCCATGAAAGTCGACGGGATCGGACGGCTAAGCAACCCGGTCCAATAGCCGGCGCGGCAGCGGGCCTCCGCTGGCGAGATAGACGCCGGCGCT
>Ga0193726_1001061_pt1 | contig 23545 bp, 16 predicted proteins | sample H2c1metaG_FD_144928 | JGI IMG/M metagenome (GOLD analysis project Ga0193726, IMG submission 144928) | Soil microbial communities from a riparian zone of the East river system, Colorado, United States - H2c1 | ecosystem: Environmental > Terrestrial > Soil > Riparian zone | place: USA: East River...
GACGAATGGTCGAGTACTCCATCCGGTATTCCCTGGCCGTCATCACTGACTGCCACGATTGCTCCATCCAGAGTCGCCTCGACTTTAACTCTGGCTTTTTTCGCTCGCGAATGTAGGTGAACGTTTGTGAGACTCGCCTGCACGATGCGGAAAATTGCAAGCTCCGCTTCTTCCGTCAGCCGCAGCATATCTTCCGGAATGTCCACTTCCACGCGCAAGCCATCGCGCTCGTTAATTCCCCTTGCATACCACTGTAGCGCGGTCGTTAAACCGCATTCCTCGAGGAACGGAGGATGCAGCAGGTAGGAGAGCGTTCGCAATTCATCGGATATCTCTCGTGTGAGTCCGATACTTTCCTGAAGGATTTCGTCGACTTCCTCGGTCTGCGGAGCGATCGTGTTTTTTACTCTGGACAGACTCATGGCGAGCGCCGCAACCTTCTGTCCCGTGCTGTCGTGCAGTTCGCGGGCAATTCGCCGCCGCTCTTCGTCCTGAGACTTGTAAAGCTGTCCGGAGAATTCTCGCAACTCTTCTTCATTGCTTTGGGATTCGATGGCGATGGCCGCCATATGAACGCACAATTCCATGAGCTCCATCTCGCGTTCGCCCGGCTCGTCCGATGTCGGGCAAAACAGAATCAGGGTGCCCAACAGTTTTCCGTCCCTTGACAAAATCGGCAGAGACCACGCCGCTTGCACCCCCTGACTTGAAGCCAGGTTCCAACACGCGGCAAAGGAAGGATCACTCCTCATGTCGGAAATCGAAAGAGATTGTCCGGACGTCCTGTTTACATTTTCCAAATTGCTGTGAATCGGTACTTTCAAGCCGTGGAATGATTTGCTCCACAAGGCGCTGACTTTTGGTCCTGCTGCCAGCTTGAGGTGGGTCCCACTGTCATCTACCAAAAGCACCGTCGGTATGGCTTCGGGCGATCTTGCATCAATAAAATTACACAGTTCATTCAGGACATCCATCATTGGAGCGCCCTGCGAGAGCATCTTTATTACGTGAACTTCGGTTGTCTGTGGTTTCTGAGAGAGGGCCGGAACCATCTTGTTTCTCCTTCCGCGCGGACAAGACGCCTCCTTCTGCGAGGCATCCATCTGTGCTTTCTGCCTCCTCCGAAGACTTCGATGATATCGCCCCGGTTCCCTTTGAAGATGTTCACAATTGGACACCGAGACGGCTCTGCCGAGTGAGCTCTGTTGAAACACAGCTTGCCCCGGGCTGCCGAAAGGCGTACCTGCTGAAACGAACCTGTTCATAAGTGAACAGACGCGCTCCGTTACATGGCTTAGGATTCGTTGTAGAAAAGATGGAGCGTTGTTCAATCTGCCCTGTCCGATGGATCTTGGTGGCCTCCTCGGGAACGCTGGTCCATTCGAGGAAGACTCCTGCCCTTAGACTTGCCTGTCCCGATTGTTCGGCCATTTGTACCCTTGAACGGATTGCAAAGTGTTGGACTGAACCTCTCCGGTAACGCACCAGCTTTGCGCACGGCAACGGAATGCGTATCGAACTGCGGCTCTACCCGTCTCACTAGGCAAATTTCGAATTCTGAACAGATGTACTTGAGGCAACCCTATGAAAGCGTTTGGCCTGATTGGTATCGCTGCAATTTTTCTGCTGACTGCAGTGCCTGCTTCGCTGCAGGCGCGGCAAGAGAAGCCCGAGAAACAAGAGGAAAGAGGCAAACCCGAGCGGCACGCGGCCGGGTCTGAAAGGCAGGCGCAGGCCAGACGCCAGCAGGACCAAGAGCACGACCGTTCTGCAAAACATCACGAGCAAGACCATTCCGCAAAACATCAACAGCAAGCCAAGCAGCAAGCGGGTCGGCGCGAGGAGCAGCAGCGGAACCAGCGATCCGCGCAGCAACGAACCAGCGTGCAGAGACGCCAACAAGCTGCCTGGCAGGGAGGTCGCGCTCACCACTGGGAGTCGGAGCACCGCACCTGGCAGCAACGCGGCGGTTACCGGGGATACCGCGTTCCCGATAGTCGTTTCCATGGCCGCTATGGCCAGGACCACGGGTTCCGCATTCACACCCTTCCTGTGAGATACGTCAGCGGGCATCGCCGTTTCCACTACGGCGGCTATTGGTTCGGACTGGTTGACCCCTGGCCCGAATACTGGTCAAACGACTGGTACGAGAGCGATGACGTATACGTGGACTATTCCAATGATGGCTACTACCTGTACAACCGCAGACATCCGAGCGACCGGATAGCCATCCGCTTCTACCTGAACTAGGCGCACATTGCGTGGGGCCGTTTGTTCACGCTCGGCCCGGCGCGGGAATCCGCCAGACGATGAGGGTGCCGCCGGGCGCAAAGCTCACTCTTCGGAAGTCTTTATCAGCTCCTCGCTTCAAACAGAACAGGAAGGAAGCGAAAAAAACTTGTCCACGAACACAGAACGGCACTTTGGGCCTCGACCCGCTCGATGCGCCGTTTCCTGGCGCTGCCTTACTTGCGGGAGCCGCGTGCTGGTGGCCTTTCTCGCCCTGCTCCTGTGCAGCAATGGCTTGTTCGCATACTCCGTGCTTACCCACGAACAGATCGTGGACCTGGTGTGGACCGGTGAACTTCGCCCGCTTCTTCTGAAACGCTTTCCCGCGCTTACAGAAGAGGAACTCAAAGCGGCGCATAGTTACGCCTATGGCGGCGCAGTCATCCAGGACCTCGGCTACTATCCTTTTGGCAGTGTGCAGTTCAGTAATTTGGTGCACTACGTCCGCAGTGGAGATTTCGTCCAGGAGCTCCTGCTGCAAAGTCAGGACGCGAACGAGTATGCCTTCGCCTTGGGTGCGCTGGCGCACTATGCCTCGGATATCACCGGCCATCCGACCGTCAACCAGGCGGTTGCCCTGCTATATCCCAAGTTGCGGGCCAAGTACGGGAATTCCGTGAGGTACGCGGAGGACCACACGGCACACCTGAAGACGGAGTTCGGATTCGACATGGTGCAAGTGGCGAAGAACCGGTACGCCTCGGAGGAGTACCACGATTTCATCGGATTCCAGGTTTCCATGCCCCTGCTAGAGCGGACTTTCCCGATCATTTACGGAGTGAAGCTGGAAGACATACTGCCCCACGAGCATCTTGCCGTCGGTTCGTATCGCTTCGCCATCAGCCGAATGATTCCGGAGATGACCAAGATCGCGCTGCGAACCCACAAGAAAGACATGATGAAGGAGACCCCCAGTTTTGCGAAAGAGAAGTTCCTTTACCGCCTGTCGCGCTCGGACTATGAAAAAGCGTGGGGCAAGGACTACAAGAAGGACGGATTCAAGATTCGACTGTTTTCCGTACTCCTGCGATATATGCCCAAACTTGGCCCCTTCAGGGCCCTGGCGTTCAACAACCCCACGCCGCAGACCGAAGAAATGTATTTCAAGAGCATCAACACCACCGTCGACCAATACCGCATCTATCTCCGGCAAGTTCGTGCCAAAGCCCTAGATCTTCCCAACTGCGATTTTGACACTGGCAAGAAGACCAAGGCCGCCGAGTACTCGCTCACCGATGAAGCCTACGCAATATTGCTCAGTGAACTCGCCAAGCGGAACTTCGAACTGATGTCCCCGGACCTGCGCAATAATATCCTGAGTTTCTATTCAGACCTCACTCTTCCGATTGAGACCAAGAAGGACTCCGTTCGTTGGCAAAGCGTGTTGTCGTCCCTGGCTCAGCTGAAGCTGGCTGCCGCGCCTTCTATTACCGCTGCTGCTCCCGGGAACTGAGACTCACTGCCGCCCTCGAGCCAAAGCGGACCGGACTTGCGCGAACGGGCGAACCAGCAAGTAAATGAATATGTGTGCATAAGTGAACAGCTTCTCGTGCCGTCCTTATCTAAGATGATGTAGTAGGAAAAACAAAAAACTCTCGCGCGGGTCCCGGCAGTCTCGTTGGTTCGTCTCGGACAACTCCTACAACTCGGGGAAACAGTCGGCTTCGGTCCGGCGGACAGATAGCTGTTGTCCCTGGCCAAAGGCGTTCTGTCTCCTTGCAAGAGGGAAGCACGCATCAAGGGAAAATATATTTGGTCTCGGACCACTCTATCCCACCAGTCCAGAAATTTAGGAAAAGTAAAAAAGTCAACAAACGAAGTTTTGACCTTGGAGGTCAACGATGAAGAAATTTATGGTAACCGCAGCATGTCTCGCCCTTGCTGCAGGGGCAGTGTATGCCAGCAAACTGAACAAGGAACAAAAGCGTCTCAAAAACTGCGGCGTCGTCATGCAAGAAGTACTCAACGTCCCAGACAATATTCCGCATGACCTTTTGGAAAAGGCCGAGTGTGTCATCGTGATTCCGTCGGTTCGCAAGCTGGCATTTGGCGTAGGGGCAAGCTACGGGCGCGGCGCGATGGTTTGCCGGACGGGCGATAAGTTTCGCGGACCGTGGGGAGCCCCGGCCATGTATGCGCTCGAAGGTGGCAGTGTCGGCTTTCAGATCGGCGGCGAGGCCACGGACCTGATCTTGCTCGTCATGAATGACCGTGGAATGGAATCCATCTTAAGCAGCAAGGTAAAGTTGGGCGCAGATGCGTCCATTGCGGGCGGGCCAAAAGGACGTGACGCGTCTGCAGACACCGACGCTTGGATGCGAGCCGAACTCCTGAGCTACTCGCGCTCCCGCGGGGTGTTTGCCGGAGTTTCTCTGGAAGGTTCTACGCTTCGTCCTGACGATGAGGCCAGCGAACAGGTCTACGGTCACGCCATCAAGGCCAAAGAAATCGTGCGAGGCGAACATACCAGTGTGCCCGCTACAGGCCGTCATCTCGTCAATGTCCTGCAAAAGGGCGCACCCGTTAACGGCTCCGAACGGGCTTCAAATCAGTAGGAGAGCGTTAGCGTGCCGGGATTCTTTCCGGCACGCTGTCCCGCTTCAAAAAAAGGGTTTAGGCCGGGCGTTCCGCTAAGCCTTGCACAGGGCCATCTGCAGGGGATGCGCGCTCTAGGGAGTCCCTTGCAATTTGGCCACAGGCTTTTTCCGTTGGTCGGTTGAAGGCTCCGAACTACGCTTTGTCGCTTTTGCAGAGCAAGCGATCTACCTCACTGGTTTGAAAATCACCAAGCGCTTCAGGCCGGTCCCGACTCCGCTAAGAGAGCGGCCTTACCGTCCAAGTTGGCAACTGTGTAGCGAGCGCCGCGTAAATGGCCACTCTATTTCGTCAGGGTGTGATGGTCAAAGCTGATGACGCGGGTAAGCTGCCAAGCGCCATCTTTGTTTTGCCAGAGCATTATGAATTGTGCCTCTCCCACTTCGTCATCGTGTCCGGGGTGGTGGAAACGATGAACACCGATTTCTACAGCGCCATAGTTGGCTATGGGGTTAACCTGCAATGTTCCCGGAACAAGTTCGCGCGTTACTTTGCCGCAGATGTTGTTCTTGATTCCGTCCACAAGTGCCTGGCGGCCGCGGGCTAAGCCCGTCTGGTCGTGGTAAAACTCCAGGTCGTCGGCGACCATGGAAGAGATCGTCGTTAGGTCGCAATGGTTATAAGCGTCGAACAGTCGAGCGTCGAGCGACTGGATCGTCTCGAACAGAGAAGCAGAAGCCGGCTTAGGTTGCGCGCGAGTGTTCAACGGAGGTAATCGGGTCATTGCTACTGAGAGCGCTAGAAAGAGCAGAAGGGTCTTTGTCATGATTCGCTGAGGGCTCCTGTGCTGGAGATGCCACCATTCCTAATACGCATCAGCGCACTGGATTGTTCCGGACGCTCCTCCGATTACCGCGCCCGACTCCTTTTCGGCCATTCCTGATCGCCAGCAATGCCTGACAAAGGCGGAAACGGTTCACGGGGATTTGTAGTTTTTGCCAAGACCACCAACCGGGAGTGAATCTAGTGGGCTGCGACCTGGCATAAGGTAGTTGTGAATATCACTATCGGTGTACGACAAGAGCAAATGAAGTCCACTCACTCTACGACTCCGCTCGGTGGCTTCTTCTGTGTGGCGATAGCTTTGCTCTTCGCCGTAACGCAGCCAGTGCTGGGTCTCCTGTTCGCTTTCTTAATTCCGTTTTGGTTCTTTCTAGCAGATGTTCTGCGTGTTCCCATGCCTTGCGTCCAAAAGGTACGCAAGGCCATTACCTTCTTTATACTTCCTGTTTTCTCGCCTCGACCACCCCCAGCTAGGTAATTCCTCTCGCATAAAGGGCTTTCGTAACGACGCGAATCCCCATATTCCAGCAGTGGCGCGACGCAAACGCGGTCACCGCCACTGCTGAAACCTTCTTTTTTCAGCGGGAGATATATGTTATTCAGAAACATCTTACGCCAAGTGTTCTTATCCATTGCGCTTGGGGGTCACTCGGTTCTCGGAGTTGGAATGAGCAAGGAGAAAATTGAGGAACTCTTGTTCGCAATGAATCAAACGAGGGTCGAGGTGACGATTGACGGTACCAGGGAAGCGAAGGAGTCGAGGAATAGTTAAAAAAGTTGGTTAACCGGCAAAATCGGACAAGACCGGTCAGCCGTGTGAGCTCAGCCGGTCGACGAAACGGGGCTCGAACTCTACTAGCAGGGATCTGAAATCCAGAAGTCTTTCGCTGGCGTTGACTTAAACGCAGTGCTGCCCTGTCCTAATCGGAGTGAGTATAGACGGGGAAATCGGTGCTCTTGGGGAAAGTATTGTCGCAGCAACCGGCTGGTGTTTTCCTTCGTGCCGCCCCACATGTAAGAACTACCTGCATGATGTATTCGACAACATCTCTAACGTAGCTTCGGAGTATCCATGGTCCTGGCATAGACTTAGACTCCCCTTCCTGAAATTCAACACGCGGTCGCAGGTTGGCCATTTTCAACCCTCGGGTCCCTGACCGAAATGCCGTTCGCAAACCGGTGCAACTATGAACAGCCCGCTGTCGAATTGGAAGGTGCAACTCGTGTTCGCGTCGGTGGTTTTGACGCTACTCATCGCGGGTGGGATGTCCTACCGGGCCATAGCCGTGTCGAATGAAAGTGACCGATGGGTACGACACACGCACGAAATTCTTGAAAACCTCCAAGATATGCTCTTCTTAATGGAGAGTATTGAATCGAGCAATCGCGGATTTGCAATCACCGGCAACGAATCTTTCCTCGAATCCTACAAAACCAACGTAGCGCGTATAGGGCAGGAACAAGCCATCCTACGCAAGTTGACGGCGGATAGCTTCGAGCAGCAACGCCAGCAGCAGGGCCTCGAGAAGTTAACGGATCGGAAGATTCAATTCGCGGAGTTGGTCATCCGCTTACGCCGGACGAAGGGCCTCGAACCGGCGGTGGATGCTGTCCGGAGCGGGCTGGGCCAGCGGATCATGGACGAATTCCAAGGGAAAGTTCAGGAAATGCAGGATGAAGAGTTGGGTCTGCTAGTGCTGCGCGACGCGGACGCCAAGCTACGCTTGGCACACACCAAATTTGTTTTAATCTTCGGAACCATCGCAGGAATCGTTATCGCTATGGGGGCGGGCTGGACCGTCCGTCGCTATGACTTTGCCGAACGCGACTTTGCGGAAAAAGCCCTGCTCGAGGGTGAGCATCGGTTTCGAACACTGGCAAACAACATGTCGCAGTTGGCATGGATGGCTGACGAGAAAGGCTCGATTTTTTGGTATAACGACCGCTGGTTTGATTACACCGGAACCACTCTAGAAGAGATGGTTAGTGGAGGTTGGGAAAAAGTCCATCATGAAGATCATGTGCGTCGGGTAGTCGACAATATCAGCCAATGTTTTAAGGCAGGCAAAGCCTGGGAAGACACATTTCCTCTCCGCGATCGGCATGGCAGCTACCGCTGGTTCCTTTCGCGAGCGGTTCCGATCCGGGATTCGGAAGGAAAGGTGACGCGCTGGTTCGGTACGAACACCGATATCAGCGACAGCAAGATTTTGGAAGAGGCACTGTTCGTCGAAAAGGAGCGCGCCCAGGTCACCCTCAATTGCATTGGTGACGCCGTGATATGCACGGACATCTCGGGAAGCATCACGTTCCTCAATCTCGTCGCCGAAAGAATGACCGGCGCGTCGTGGCAGGAATCGGCAGGACGGCCCTTGTCTGAAGTTTTTCAAATTATTGACGGTGCCACACGGGAACCCGCTCCAGACCCCATGCAGATGGCCGTCACACAAAATAGGAATGTGGCGCCCACTGCCAATTGCGTCCTCGTGCATCGAGACGGATCTGAATCTGCCATCGAAGATTCCGCTGCGCCGATCCACGACCGCGCAGGCCGCGTTACTGGTGCGGTGATTGTTTTTCACGATGTCAGCGCTGCGCGCGCCATGTCCGTCCAGATGGAGTACTCCGCCCAGCACGACATTGTCACCAATTTGCCCAATCGCCTGCTGCTCAACGACCGCATCACGCAATCGATCGCGCTGGCTAGCCGCAACAATAGGTCCATTGCCTTGCTCTTCCTTGATTTGGATCATTTCAAATACATCAACGATTCACTGGGCCACGCCATCGGCGACCAACTTCTTCAGGCCGTTGCAAAGCGATTGCAGGCGAGCGTGCGCGGTTCGGACACCGTCAGCCGGCAGGGTGGGGATGAGTTTGTCATCCTGCTTTCCGAGCTCACCCACCCGGAGCATGCAGCCACTGGCGCAAACAAAATCCTTCTTTCGCTCAGTCTTCCCTACTCCATTGAAGGACACGACTTGCATATTGATGGCAGCATTGGCATCAGCATCTACCCGTCCGATGGCAAGGACGCGGAAACTCTCATTAAGAATGCCGACACCGCCATGTACCACGCCAAGGAAAGCGGACGCAACAATTTCCAGTTCTTCACCGCGGAACTGAACATGAAATCTGTGCAGCGGCAATCCATCGAAAGCAGTCTTCGCCGCGCCCTTGAGCGCGATGAGTTCTTGTTGCACTATCAGCCCAAGGTAGATCTCGTTTCCGGTGAGATCACAGGAGTGGAGGCCTTAATCCGCTGGCAGCATCCGGATCAGGGACTACTTGCGCCCGCCCAGTTTGTGCCCATTGCCGAAGATTGTGGCCTCATACTTCCGATTGGCCGCTGGGTGTTGCGCGAAGCATGCCGACAGGCGTTTGAATGGCAAGCCGCCGGCCTCCCCTTCAAACGCATCTCCGTTAATGTGTCGGCCTCCGAATTTCGCGATAAGGCTTTTGTCGAACATGTGGCGACCATACTCGAGGAAACCGGCTTGGATCCCCACTGTCTCGACCTGGAGCTCACTGAAGGCGTCCTCATGGCGAACGCCGAATCGACTGGCGCCGTACTTTATGCTCTCAAAGCCCTAGGCGTACGCTTGGCCGTGGACGACTTCGGCACTGGCTATTCCAGCCTGAGTTATCTTCGCCAGTTTCCCATTGATGTCCTGAAGATTGACCAGTCCTTTGTTCACCAGATCACGGACGACCCCGATGACTCGACCATCGTGAGCGCCATAATTGACATGGGCAGGAACCTCAAGCAACGCGTCATTGCCGAGGGCATCGAAACGTACGCGCAGCTGGCCTTCCTCCAGGCCCGGCATTGTGCCGAAGGACAAGGCTATCTCTTCAGCCGACCGCTGCCCGCAGACGAATTGGTTTATCTACTACAGACGCGCATGGCTGTCGTCCACTAAGGGACGAGCACCCACACCGCCCGCCCGGAGAACTTCGCAGCGATCCGCAGAGATATTGTTCCCGGCCGGTGTATTGCAAAGCATCCTACTTCGCGGCATCAACCGAGAGCGACGGGCAATAAAAATGGGCGCCACCCGATGTGACGCCCAGAAGATTTCCTTGAGAAAAATTAGTGGCCAGCAGTCATCGCTTTATTATTGAGGATATTTCGACCAATCCGTTCCAACGACAGACTGGACAGGATGATGGACGCTTGTTCCATCTGGACCGCTTCATCCATTCTTAGTTCCGTCGATTCCTTGAGCCGGGTTTGCATGGCGTCTTCCGTTTGCCAGATTAGCCGTTGCAGCTTTGCGGGGTCGTTTTCAAGGAGAGCTTGATGGTAGGGTTTCTGCCAAGGATATTCCTGGGACATAGTACCTCCCGTATGGCTGGGAGGGTATCCTTTGACAGGGAAACGTTGGTGTCAAGCTAAATCGCGCGAACGCCCGTTGCGATTTAATTTCCACGGATTCCAAAATAACCTGAGCGTTATTCGTTGCCGGGACTCCAGCAAGAAATCGGTTTGTTGCGATCCACAAGTGGCGCTTAGGAATTCTCTGGAATGTCGAGGACGGCGTCATCCACGATTCATCCCTGAAATTTATCGGGGCGCGACCGGACGAAATTGAGGATCCGAGATGAGCGTCCAGCATTCTCTGGCGATCGCCCAGTCTTCCTGGGCGCGTACGACGAGTACCCGTACAGTCGATTTCCGGGTGGCAATGTCCTGATCGGTTTGCGGCGCTGCGTTTTTGGCGTCGTCGAGGGCCAGACCGAGGAACGTGAACTGGCGGCACGCGGCTGCGCGCACTTCCGGTGAATTTTCCCCAATGCCCGCGGTAAAGATGATGGCGTCCACTCCGTCGAGCGCCGCAAGCATCGAGCCGATTCCGGCCCGCAATCGGTGCAGGAATATGTCGAACGCCAGGCGGGCGCGTTTGTTTCCGCCCACCATGGCAGCTTCGATTTCGCGCATATCGGCGGAAAGGCCGGAAATTCCCAGCAAGCCGGATTTGGAATTCAGGGTTTCATCGAGGATTTTGCCGTCGGTGCGGCCGTCCCGCAACAGATAGGTAAGAATTCCCGGATCCACTGCTCCCGAGCGCGTGCCCATCATCAATCCGTCGAGCGGCGTAAACCCCATGGTGGTATCGATGCTTTGTCCATCCTTTACCGCAGCAAGAGAACAGCCGTTGCCGAGGTGGCAGGTTATGAGTCGGAGCGAGCGGAGGTCCCGGCCGAGGAGTTGTGCTGCGCGTCCCGCACAGTATTCATGATTGATTCCGTGAAACCCGAATTTGCGGATGCCTTGCTGCACCCACTCATAGGGGCCGGGATAAATTGCCGCGGCATCCGGCAATCCACTGTGGAAGCCGGTGTCGAATACGGCGACTTGCGGCACGGCTCCACATTTTTTTTCCACGAGCGCGATCCCTTCGAGTTCGACGCGATTGTGCAGCGGCGCAAAGGCCGCCATTTTTCTGATTGCGGCTTTGACTTCAGGCGTGATTGCCGCGGGGCGCGTAAATTCGCGTCCGCCATTCACGATCCGGTGACCGACGACGTCGATCTCGGAAAGCCCGGCGAGAACGTGGGTGCTGCCCGAAAGCAGGGCTTCAAGGAGTTGGCTCGTCGCTTCCGGTCGCTGTATGCGCTGGAGTTCTTGTTTTGAATTCGCGCCGGACGATGTGCGGACTTCGAGTGTCGCACTATCGTCCCGCCACTCGACTTTGCCCTCCCATAGAGGTGGCGGAGGCGCTTCTGGGAGTGTGCCGGCTAGTTCAAACAGACATGCCTTCTGGCTGCTCGACCCGGAATTGAGAACGAGAATTTTCATTCAGTAGGGCCACTTCCAATCCCGGATTTCCGGAAGGTCCTCGCCATGTTCGTAGATGTACTGCTGGTGGTCGACCAGCTTGTTGCGCAGAAATTGTTTGAAGTGGGCGTTGATGGGGCAGAGGCGCGCCACGCGGTCGACGACATCCCCAGCGAGATGAAAACGGTCGAGTTCGTTCAGCACGGTCATATCAAAGGGGGTCGTCGTGGTCCCCTCTTCGCGGTAGCCGTGTACGTGGAAGTTGCTGTGGTTGGCGCGCTTGTAGGTAAGACGGTGAATCAGAGTGGGATAGCCATGGAACGCGAAAACCACCGGTTTATCAGTCGTGAAGATGGAATCGAATTCGCGATCCGACAGTCCGTGCGGATGTTCGGCCGCCGTTTGCAGCGTCATAAGATCGACGACGTTGACGAAGCGGATCCTGATATCGGGAAAATTCTGGCGCAGCAGCGCGACAGCGGCGAGCGCCTCCAGCGTCGGAATATCGCCGGCGCAAGCCATGACCACATCCGGTTCTGTACCTTTGTCGGTCGAAGCCCAGGCCCAAATGCCGAGACCCGCCGAGCAATGTTCAATTGCCGATTGCATGTCGAGGTACTGCAGAGCCGGCTGTTTACCCGCCACGATCACATTCACATAATTCCGGCTCCGCAAGCAGTGATCCGCCACCGACAGCAGTGTGTTGGCGTCGGGAGGGAGATAAACACGGACGATGTCCGCTTTCTTGTCCGCCACGAGGTCGATGAACCCGGGGTCCTGGTGCGTGAAACCGTTGTGATCCTGCCGCCAGACGTGCGAGGTCAGCAGGTAGTTCAACGAAGCTATCGGCCGTCGCCACGGAATGCTGCGCGTGACCTTCAGCCACTTGGCGTGCTGGTTGAACATGGAATCGACGATGTGGATAAATGCCTCGTAACACGAGAAAAATCCGTGCCGCCCGGTCAGAAGATACCCTTCAAGCCAGCCCTGGCACATATGTTCGCTCAAGACCTCCATGACGCGCCCAGTCTGCGAAAGATGCTCGTCGGTTTTAAGCGTAGGCTCCATGAAAGTCTTGGCGGTGGTTTCAAACAGGGCGTCGAGGCGGTTCGAAGAGGTCTCGTCGGGACCGAACACGCGAAAGTTCTTGGTGTCGGCATTGAGGCGCATGACGTCGCGCAGCAATTGTCCGAGAATGCGCGTGGATTCGGCGGAACCGGTTCCCGGCTTGGTTACCTTCACCGCGTAGTCGCGGAAGTTCGGCATGTTGAGGTCCCGCAATAGCAAGCCGCCGTTGGCGTGCAGATTGGCGCCCATGCGGCGCGTGCCGGCCGGAGCGAGTTCGGCGATTTCCGGGACGAGCTTGCCGGCGTCATCGAACAGTTCCTCCGGTTTGTAACTCTTCATCCACTCCGAGAGCATCTTCACGTGCTCGGGGTGTTTCGCAAAGTCGGCGAGTGGAACCTGGTGAGCGCGCCAGGTATCTTCAACCGGCTGGCCATCGACGATTTTCGGCCCCGTCCAGCCCTTGGGCGTTCGCATCACGATCATGGGCCACTGAGGAAGTTCCACTGAGGCTCCGTTCCTCGCTGCCTTCTGTATTTCGTGAATTCGCGCAACGACCGTTTGCATGGTCTTGGCCATGAGTTGATGCATGGCTTCCGGCTCGCGACCCTCGACGAAATACGGCTCGTAGCCGTAACCCAGAAACAGATGCGTCAGGGTTTCGTCGCTTAACCGGCTGAGGAGCGTCGGATTCGCAATCTTGTATCCGTTTAAATGCAAGATCGGCAGCACGGCGCCGTCGCGTGCCGGGTTCAGAAATTTGTTCGAGTGCCAGCTTGCGGCGAGCGGTCCGGTTTCGGCTTCGCCGTCTCCCACGACGCAGGACACCAGCAGGTCCGGGTTGTCGAACGCCGCGCCGTATGCGTGCGCCAGCGAGTAGCCAAGTTCACCGCCTTCGTGGATTGATCCGGGAGTTTCCGGCGCAACGTGGCTCGGAATTCCCCCTGGAAAGGAAAACTGCTTGAAGAGTTTCTTCATGCCTTCTTCGGTTTGCGGGATGTGCGAATAAACTTCGCTGTACGTACCTTCCAAATAGGTGTTGGCGACCAGACCTGGACCTCCGTGCCCGGGGCCGGCAATGTAAACGACGTTGAGGTCGTGTTTTTTGATCAGGCGATTCAAATGAACGTAGATAAAGTTTAGTCCGGGAGTGGTTCCCCAGTGCCCGAGGAGCCGCGGCTTGATGTGTTTCAGCCGCAGCGGTTCGCGGAGCAATGGATTGTCATACAAATAGATTTGGCCAACGGAGAGATAGTTGGCAGCGCGCCAGTAGGCGTGGACTTTCTGCAGCTCACCAGCGGAAAGGACTTGTGAGGATTCTCGAGCTTTAGCGGAACCGGTAGCCGAAGGCATGTGCAGTTCTCCTGCGATTTGATCTTGTTCTCTTTTGATGCATCCGGAGCCCGCGAAGTCCGCAAAACTTTAAAAACTTCCAAGCGGCCGTGCAAACCGACTCCCGCGCAGCCGAGTTCGGATGGGGAGGGACTGAATCTGGCCGAAAATCATGCGCTTTCCCGGACCGAGGTGCGCGGGCCCGTTGACTTTTTTGGGGCAGTGTCCAAAACAGGACATCCGGAAGCAGCGACAAACACTAGACTTTGCGAACTTGTGGGGTGCGCGTCGCTAGCCTGCCCGTGCTGCAGCTGCGCGGCATCCGGGTTCCCGTTTTGAAATTCAAGGGGAGCCACGGCGGGCTCCCACTCAAGAACTTCCAGGCCACCAACTATGATTTGTGTCACGGAAATCGCATATGCCGTGCCAGCCAGCTCAGCGTCAGGCAGGTCGGTGTCGGCCTACCCAGGGCCGCGATGAAGAAGTTGGCCGCGGGAAACTTCAGCTTTCTCGCGTGGGCGGGACTTGCCCTGGTTTGTCTCGCCTCCGCGCGCCCGTTCGACGCACAAACCCCAGCAACTGACGCCAAGAAACCTGCGGCGCAAAGTTCTGCGCGCGCTCCAATTGATCCTTCTCAATACGTTGGAGAAGAGACCTGCAAGACCTGCCACGCGGATGTGCCGCATAAGGACTTCGTCAAGGACTACGAAGCTTCCCCGCACTTTGCCACGACGATGGACTCAAAAAAGGGTCCCGAGTGGCAGGGATGCGAAGCCTGTCACGGGCCAGGAAAAGAGCATGTCGAGGGCGGTGGAGACAAGACGAAAATTTTCACGTTCAGAAACGCTTCGGCGAAAGAGATCAGCGCGCGCTGCCTCACCTGTCATCAGTACGGCGAGGAGCACAGCAATTTCGGAAGGTCGGCGCATCTGGAGAGCAATGTCGGCTGCACCGATTGCCACGATCCGCACACTCCGAAGGAAAGTCAATTTCTGATGAAGGAACGGCAGCCGCAGCTTTGTTACGGCTGTCACCTGGAAACCAAGCAGCAGTTCAATCGCACCTTTCACCACCGCGTCAATGAAGGACTCGTACAGTGCAGCGACTGTCACAACCCGCACGGCGGATTTCTGACCCGCCAACTGCGCGCCACTTCTTCCCAGGATACCCTGTGCTTCAAGTGCCATACCGAAAAGGCGGGGCCGTTTGTCTACGAGCACCCGGTGATGAAGACCGAAGGCTGCGTCGCCTGCCATACACCCCACGGTTCGTCCAACCCGCGACTCCTGAAGCGCAGCCAGGTAAATCTGATGTGCCTCGAGTGCCATTCCTTCAACGTTGATGCCGGCGCGCCCGCAACCCCCACATTCCACAATCAGGCGCAAAAATATCAGGCCTGCACGCTATGCCACACGGCAATCCACGGGTCGAATTCAAGCAGTGTGTTCTTTAAGTAGGAGAGCGGTATGCGGGAACCGACGAATGTGCGAGCAGCGATTTTCCGCAGGTGTCGCGCGCCCGCATGCTTTCTTGCAGTGACACTCTTCGGCGGCTTTACGGTTCGCGGGCAAGACGAACCCCAGTCAGGAATTGATCAGGGCAACTACAACATCAAGCAGTCGATTGAATTCGGCGGGCGGTTTACCAGCATTGGCGGAGACCAGCAGACCTACGACACGTTCGTGAATCTGCAGCAAGGTCCGCGTCTGCTGGGGTTCACAACCGAAATGCAGTCGCTCGACCATCACGACACACTATTTGACAGGTTGTATTTCAGCAACTTCGGTTACGGCGGCGATCCGAACGATGTGTCGCGCCTGCGTATCGCCAAAAACAGATGGTACAACTTTGACGCTCTTTTTCGCCGCGACGAAAACTATTTCAACTACTCGCTGCTTGCCAATCCTCTCAATCCCGTCGCTCCGCCGTTTGCCAACGCGCCCGCCGGATTCAATCCCGTCATCGCCTCGTCGCCGCATTCCTTCAATACGCGACGCCGCATGAGCGACTACAGCTTGCTGCTCGTGCCGGAGTCGCGGGTTCGTTTTCGGCTGGGCTATTCGCGCAATGTCAGCGAGGGGCCTTCGTTCAACACCATTCATCAGGGCACAGAACAACTGCTCTTTCAGGACGAACGGGACACCGTCAATACCTACCGGGCGGGCGTCGATTTCCGGTTGTGGCCCCGGACCAATATCAGTTACGACCAGATTTTCACGTACTACAAGGGTGACACCGGACTCGCCGACAACAACCAGGCGTTCCTGCTCGCTAGCGGCACTCCGGTCGATCTGGGGGTTTCCTTCAACGCCGGCGCGAATCAGCCCTGTGCCAACACCTTTTTGGACACCGGATTTGTGAATCCCACCTGCAGCGCCTACACCGACTACCTCCGGCATGGGCGCACGCGTACCAGTTCGCCCACCGAACAGCTCACCCTGCAATCGAACTATTTCAAGAATTGGGATCTGTCCGCGAAGGTGAGCTACACCGCCGGCGACATGCACGTGTACGACTGGATTGAGTCGCTCACGGGTCGAGAAGCGCGGACGAATCTGTACAACCAGACAAATTCCGGCCCCGTGTTTGGACGACATGTGGCAGCCAATGCCGACTTCGGCGCGACCTGGCGGATCACCGACAGGCTGAGCTTTCTCGATTCATTCCATTTCTCGAACTTCCACAATCCTGCCCAGTTTGACAATTCGAGCTGCTCGTTTTTTACGCCCAATCTGCTGGCCTCGCCGAATCTGTTCAGTTCCGCGGCGACCCTGCCGATTCCCGTTCCCTGTACCAGCCCCGCAAACGGAGTGGCGGGAACGCCGGTGCACACTTCCTCGTCCGCGCCCGATGTCGCGTTCGCCGTTTCAAGCCTGTTCCTGAAACAAGATGAGAAAACAAATCTGGCAGAACTCGACTATCAATTTTCTCCCAGACTCGGCGCCCGCGGGGGGTTCCGCTACCGCCACCGGTCGATCAACGACCGGGACTTTGAAACGGCGACAGAACTGTTTTTTCCGGGCAACCCAAACCGGGGCGATTGTGCGCTGGCCGCCGGCGAGCTTCCCACTGGTTGCACTGCCAACGGCGACGGCTCGTTCACCTTCGTAACGCCGGACGCGGCAGCCAGCGCGGACCAGACACTCATCAATGAATATTCCGCCGTGTTTGGCTTGTGGGCGAGGCCGGTGGCTGCGTGGAAAATCAGTTTCGACACCGAGCTCATGAGTGCGGACAACTCGTTCACCCGGATTAGTCCCAGGCAAACGCAGGAATACCGCTTGCGAACGAAATACAAGCCTGCCGAGTGGGTGAATCTGGGCGGTTCGATCACGATTTGGGAAGGCCGGAACAACGTGGCCCAGGTGAACAACCTGCAGCACAATCGCGTCTATGCGGCTGCGGCGATGTTTCAGCCAAACGAGAAGTTCGGGTTGGAGGTGGGCTACGACTATAGCGATGTATTCTCCCAAATCCTGATTTGCTTCACGAGCAGCGCGGTTGTCAGCGGATCCTCTTCTGTCCAATGCCCTGGTATCACCGGGCTCATCGAACAAGTCTCGACGTACACGAACAAATCGAATTTTGGATATTTCGACGGCTCCTGGACGCCGACGCACCGCCTGACGCTGCGTCTGGGAGCCAATCTTACGGGAACCTCAGGCAGTGTTCTCATCATTTCGCCCAACGCCCCTTCGGGTCCGCTCAATTCGACCTATTTCCAGCCGTTTGGCGGAGTCGACTACCGTTTCGCGAAACATTGGGTTGGAAAAGCATTTTGGGGCTACTACGGATATCACGAAGATCCGAGCGATGTGGTGCAGGACGCCTTCGCGCCGAGAAACTTCCGCGCGAATCTGGTGACGCTTTCTTTGCGGTACGCCTTCTAGAGGACCCGCGAGAGTTAAATTGGAGGAAACCATGAAACGAAAACTGATTGTGCGGAAAGTTGCCGTAGCTGCGCTGGTTGGCGTTGCGGCCATGAGCCTGTTTGCCAGTCCGGCGCGATCGCAAAGCGGCGGCGAAGCTCTGTATAAGTCGAAGTGCGCTGCTTGTCACGGTCCGGACGGAAAAGGCGAAACGGCAATCGGGAAAGCCAATAAACTCCGGGAACTGGGCTCGGCAGAGGTACAGAAACTGAGTGACGAAGAGTTGACTGGAATCATTGCAACGGGCAAGGGCAAAATGCCCGCCTACGCGAAGAGCCTGAAGCCGGAACAAATCAAGGAACTCGTCGCCTACATCCGCGCGTTCAAGAAGTGAGTGGACGGCTGGTCTTCCCTTCGCCATGCCGCTAGCCGCCATTCTCGCGTTGATTCTCCTAAGCGCTCTGCTTGCGGGGGTTCTGGTATTTCGTCCGGCGCTGACCGTGCATCCGGGAGGCAAGATTCTCGCCTTCGGCGTGCTCTTCTTTCTTCCCTTGTTTTGTCTGATGGCCGGTGTGGACAATGAGATGGAACGTTCCAAGAGCACTTCGTTTTGTTTGTCCTGCCATATCATGGAACCGTACGGGAAAAGTCTTCATGTAGACGATCCCAGTTATCTTGCCGGGGCTCACTATCAAAACCATCGCGTCCCTGCCGGCGAGGCTTGCTACACCTGCCATACAAACTACGCCATGTTCGGTACGTTCAAGGCCAAACTGGGCGGCCTGCGACACCTCTACGTTCATTACCTGAAAACCGAACCGCGTCCCGAGGACATCCAGTTGCACGAACCCTACAACAATCGGGAATGCCTGCACTGCCATTTGGGAGCTCGTTCGTTCGAGCAAGGTGTGGTGCACAACGCCGATCCGGGTACGCTTCCTGCGGTGAAGGCCGACAAGTTGTCTTGTGTTTCAAGCGGTTGTCATGACCTGGTGCACAACGTCGGCACACTCGACGAGGTGAAATTCTGGAACGAAGGAAAGTAATGCGGCGCGCGCAGCACATCCATGGGAGCTTACAGGTTGCCGGGACGCTCATCATCCTGGGACTTGGCGTTGAAGCGGTCTGCCTGCTTTGGTCGCGCCCGATTGCGTTTGTTATTTTTGCTGGTCTCGGTGGATTGTTAATCTCTGCCGGAGTCCTGCTTTTCCTATACGCGCTGGTTTTCCTGGAATCCGGGAATGGCGGAGGAAGTGGGCCTGCGGCTGCGCCTCCCCGCGCGCAGCTCTAAGAGCACCGGACACGCACGCCCTTGTCAAACCACCCGCCGCGCCCCGAGCGTCGGACCCCCGTTCGTGCAGATGGGCTAGGCAATCCGGCTGGCGTTGGTGTTAAACTTTGGGGACTGTGCCGCAATTCGTAATTGAACGCGAGATCCCTGGTGCCGGAGCGTTGTCGGAGATACAGATCCGCGAGCTATCGCTGCGTTCCTTGCAGACGCTCCATGAAATGGGGCCGCAGATTCAGTGGCTGCACAGTTACGTCACCGAGGACAAAGTCTATTGTGTTTACCTGGCGCCGGATGAGGATTCCATCCGCGAGCATGCGCGCTTAACCGGCATCCCGGCCGATCGCGTCTCGGCAGTACGTCGTTTGATCGACCCTGCTAACCTGAAATAGGGAAGTCCGGTTCTTCCAGAGAATACTGGATCGCTTCCTCCAGGCTCATGGCCGAACCTTGCGCCCATGCGCCGCTCGCCGCCGTCCCGGTGAGCGATTTCCAGGCAGGTAGCAGCCTCTGCTCTAGCTTGAGCTGTTCTGCCTGGGGTAGGGGAGCGCTGATCAGTTGCCGTAAATGCGCTGCAGCGCCGGCCAGGGTCAGTGCGCGCGCCGCGTATCCTTGCGCCAGAGCCAGACAAGCACAACCCTCAAGGGCCCGCGCCATTCCGCGCCGGTGTCCGAGACCTGCGAAAATTTGCAGAGCTTCGCGGTACGCCTCGTGGGCAGCGAAATGGTCTCCCTGCTCACAGTCGACGTAGCCCAAATCGGTAAGAGAACGGGCGCAGCCCCAAGGATCGCCCGTTTCCCGAAACGCCGAAAGAGCACGCTGATAAAATTCTCGTGCCGCAACCAAATTATCCTGCTCGCGCGATATATCGCCCTGCTGATTGATCGACCAGGCGGCACCGCTCTCGTCACCGAGTTCTTGGAAAATGTCGGTCGCCTCGTGTAGCGCTGATCGCGCACGCGCGTAGTCGCCGCGAACCTTAACCACATTGGCGAGGTTATGCAGGCAACGCGCGATGGCTAACCGATCTGGCAGCAGACGCCAGCAGGCCAGACTCCTCTCAAAATTGCCCTGCGCGGAGCCATAGTCGCCTCGATCGCGTGCCGAGACCGCCAGAGCATTTAAAGATGCCGCAATGCCCAGCTGATCGCCCAGCCCTTCATAAAGAGTGAGACTTTGCTCGAGAAAATGCTCAGCCGCCGGATAGTCGCCCTGCGCCGTCGCCAGGGCTCCGAGAAAATGCGATATCTGGGCCCGCTCTTTTGAGCGTCCGCTGCCGGCAAGCCGGAGAATGGTCTCGAGCCGGACACGACCCTCGGTTAGGTGTTCGCGCATATCCCAGAATCGGAAGAGGGCCATACAGAGACGCAACCCCCACTCAAGATCAAAGGTCTGGAACAGCCAGTCGAGAGCGAACCGGAAGTTATCGATCTCCAGGTCACACTGCGTGAGCCAGCGCGCCCGATCTGCGGGGGCCAGTTCCGGATTGCCTTCCTCGGCAAGAACCAGGCAATAAGCCGCGTGTGCCCGTCGGGTGGCGGGCAGCTCTGCGGCCTCTGTGAGGCAATCAAGCGCGTACTCGCGAATCGTTTCAAGCATCGTGAAACGCGGCGCAACTTCGGCACGATCCGTATGCTGAACGAGGTTCTTGTCTACCAGTGACGATAGCCCTTCAAAGAGATCGATCCCCAGGTCGCAATTGGTGTTGCAGACGGCCTCCGCCGCCTCAAGCGTGCCCCCGCCCACGAAGACCGAAAAACGGCGAAAGAGTTTCCGCTCGGCATCATTTAGGAGGTCATGACTCCAATCAATGGTCTTGCGAAGTGTTTGTTGCCGTTCTGGCAGGTCGAGGGCCCCGCCAGTCAGCAGTTGCAGGCGGTTTTGCAGGCGATCCAGGATGGCGCCCGGCGACAGTACTTTGGTTCGGGCAGCCGCCAACTCAATGGCGAGCGGCAGTCCGTCGAGCCGCGAACAGATTTCTTGAATGGCCGGCGCGGTTTCTGAAGTACTTGCAAAATCGGGCCAGACGGCTGCGGCGCGTTGCACAAACAACTCGATCGCGGAATCCTGCCCCAGCGGCGCTACCAGGAATTCCTGTTCGCCGTAGATACGCAGACTCGACCTGCTGGTGACCAGAATCTTGAGCGACGGGCAGGTCTCCAGTGTTTCAGCCAGCACGGTGGCAGCGGGCAGGACTTGTTCGAAGTTGTCGAGCAACAGCAAGAATGGTCCCGTGTTGTGCAGCCGGTCGCCGATAAGTTGCGGAATGGTGCGGTTGGCGACTTGCTGGATTTCCAGTGCGTCGGCGAGAGCGGGTGCCACCATGTCGGGTTGCGTGATCGATGCCAGACTGACAAATTGCACACCGGCTGTGAACTCGCCGGCAATCGCGGACGCTACCGCAACGGCCAGACGCGTTTTTCCAGCTCCGCCGGGACCAGTGAGAGTCAACAGCCGAACGTCCCCCCGTAACAACAACCGGGAAGCTTCTGCCACGTGTTGTTCGCGTCCGACAAGGGAAGTACGCGGTGCTGGCAACTCGTAGCGCTTCTTGGCAGCCTTGGCTGAGGAGAGCTCAGGGCCGCCGGACAAGGCAAACGGATCGTCTAGCGGAAGCGGCACGTGTCCGGTACGGCGCTCGATCACCTCAGCTGTAAACAGATATCCGCGCCGAGGTACGGTCTTGAGTATCTGCTGAGTGCGATCGCCAAGTGCGCGACGCAACTCCAGGGTGCATTGCACCAGCGAATCATCGGTAACGAAGGAGTCGGGCCACACCGCTTGCATCAGTTCCTGTTTACTGATGAGCTGTCCCGGTCGTTCTACCAGATATTTAAGGGTTTCATACACCTTGGGGCGAAGCTTGATCTCCTCGCCCGCTCGAAGCACACACCCCCTGGCGAGGTCCAGCGTGAACTCGCCGAATTCATACTGCATGGAAGGCATCCCTGATTGTGCTCTCGTTTCCACAGGCGAACGAGCTTGTGCGCCCTGATTTTGGCTTTTCTTCGGCGTTACTTCGTTACTTCTCTTGCTCGAGATTGCTACTTTGTGCTGGCAGGGCGCAGCAAGCCGGTCAAGCGTCTGTCGGCGCCAGCCAGCATGACGGGTTCTCCAGAGCGGATTCTAACAAACTCTGGTCGGCGACGGACGCGCCCGCAGAAGGAGACAGTTTCAATGACTACAACTCAGATGTCCACTATGGCGGTCAAAGTAAGGCAATTCGCGAAGCAAAGCCAGTATTCCATACTCGCTTTCGTGCTCATGAGTGTTTGGCCCTCCTGCCTACCGGCGCAAGAGGCCCATTCGCACTCTCCGCAACAACAGGAATTGACACCGGACCAGAAGACCAGAGCCGGCGCGCTTCTTAGGACGGTCCGGGAAGCGACCGAGCGTTTTAGGGATGTGGCAGTCGCCGAGTTAGAGGGTTATGCGCTTCAATTCGGTTGTGTGAGCGGCGCCGACTCCGGGGCCATGGGTCTGCACTTTGTAAACGGCGACCTGGTGTCGAAAGGCGTACTAGACGCCACCCGTCCGCAGATCGTGATTTACGAAGCGCAGCCCAATGGACGCCTGCGGCTGCTTGGCGCCGACTATCTGCTGATCAAGTCTGCCTGGGATGCGAAGAATTCTGCTCCGCCTGAGCTTATGGGCCAGCTTTTTCATCTGTTCGACGCGCCCAATCGTTTCGGCCTGCCGGCGTTCTACACGCTGCATGTCTGGGCGTGGAAGGAAAATCCGAACGGCGCATTCGTCAACTGGCACCCCAATGTTTCCTGCGAATCGTTCAATGGCAAAAACCCCTGAGAGTCGATAGCCGAGCCTTGCCGGGCGGCAAGGCTCGAGCACTGGGCCACAGATTTTTGGAAAAAGGAGATGAATAAAATGAGTGCAACACCGGCTTTTGCTCTGGACATGAACAAACTCAATGCTTTTATCGGGCAATTCGTCACGGATCTTGGCGCTGCGGTCCATACCGGCCTGGTCGTCATTGGGGAAAAGTTGGGACTTTACAAGGCCCTGGCTGGCGGGCCCCTGACTCCTGCTGAACTGGCCGCCAAGACCCAGACCGACGAGCGTTACGTGCGCGAGTGGATGGCAGCCCAGGCGGCAGGGGGCTACATCACCTACGACCAGGAAACACGGAAGTTCAGCCTCAGCCCGGAACAAGCCTTCGCACTGTCGAATGAAGAAAGCCCCGCCTATCTGCCTGGGGCCTTCGAACTCGCCTTGGGCTCGCTGGCCGCGGTCCCCAGAATCACGGAGTCTTTCCGCACTGGCGCGGGAATGGGCTGGCACGAGCATGCCGACGGCGTATTTCACGGCTGCGAGCGGTTCTTCCGTCCCGGATATGCCGCCAACCTGGTCAGCTCATGGATCCCCTCGTTGCACGACGTCCAACAGAAACTTGAGGCAGGAGCGCGAGTGGCCGACATCGGCTGCGGCAAAGGCGCCTCCACCATCCTGATGGCAAAAGCATTTCCGAAATCGGCATTCTTCGGATTCGATTATCATGACAAATCGATTGCAGCGGCCGCGGAG
>Ga0193726_1001062_pt1 | contig 23537 bp, 29 predicted proteins | sample H2c1metaG_FD_144928 | JGI IMG/M metagenome (GOLD analysis project Ga0193726, IMG submission 144928) | Soil microbial communities from a riparian zone of the East river system, Colorado, United States - H2c1 | ecosystem: Environmental > Terrestrial > Soil > Riparian zone | place: USA: East River...
GCGATGTGATCCTCCGTCTTCAATGGCGCAGCACAGAAAAATCTGTTCGCAGCGTATGAAGCGCCGCCGCGGCGATCAAATACTCGACGTTCGCGGGTTGCGGCTCTTTCAGCGGATCAAAACCGAATGCGAGCCGTTGCGCCTCAACGTTTAGTTTTTTGGTACGTCCTTTCATACGACTTGCCAATGATACGCGGGATTCCAGCAAACTTCGCGAACATGGACGAAATCGGCGTCTCAAAGTCCACGACGAGCCAGCTTGAGTACCATATGCCGTTTGCGCCCTGCCTGCCGCCTCGGCCAGCTCGCTCACATCATTAGAATGAGGCAGGTCGGCATTGCCGCTCGCGATCTTTAGGATGAAGCCATCGAGCATCTCGCGGGCTTCATCGACATTCCTAGGGTGGGGTACAGCACTGAATCGGAAGGCAGAAGTGATGAGTTCGACTCTCGCCGGGTCCGCCAGACAGATCAAAAAATGGGTCGTATTTATTGCATTTTTGGGGAATGGCGGTTCCCAACCCACCGTTTTACCCACCATCCTGGGCTGGATTAAACCAGACAGAGCCGTACGCAGCGGTACTTATGCTTGCTGCTAATTGCATCCGCAAGCAAGCAACGATTCGAACAGCGATGCACTGCTCATCATAAGATTGCATGACCCTGGGTCCCTTAGGAAACCGTTGCTCTAACGGGATTTCGCCAGCGCACATGCATCGAGGCCGAGCTTGACACACACGTCGCGGACGGAACGACGTTGCGGCGTTATAGGTGATCCCCCGGCCCGCCGCGCGACCGACCTTTTCTCATGCGCGCCACCGAACAACCAGAGCTATGATTAACGTGGAGAAAGAGCCTTCAGGGTGGAACGCGACATGACACGGGCAAGCGGCCCCGCCTATGGCTGGGTCATCGTCGCCGCGGGCGCGCTCATGACCTGCGTTAGCATGGGCGCGATGTTCTCGCTGGCGGTATTCCTTCAGCCGATGTCGGTCGATACCGGCTGGTCACGGACCGGTATCTCGACCGCCATGACGATCAACTTCGTAGTGATGGGCGTTGCTGCCTTTATCTGGGGCGCCGTCAGCGACCGCTTCGGACCGCGCATCGTCGTGCTGTCCGGAAGCGTGCTGCTTGGGCTCGGCCTGGTGTTGGCGAGCCGCGCGACCAGCCTCGTCGAGTTCCAGCTCGTGTTCGGCCTGTTCATCGGCGCGGCTGTCGGCGCCTTCTATGCACCGATGATGGCACTGGCCTCGGGATGGTTCGAGAACAACCGCAGCCTCGCCGTCTCTCTCGTCTCCGCCGGCGCCGGCACGGCTCCGCTCACCGTGGCGCCGTTCGCGCGCTGGCTGATCGACGCCTACGAGTGGCGGCCCGCGATGCTCATCGTCGGCATCGCCGCGACGATTTTGCTCCTGCCGGCCGCCCTGCTGACGCGACGGCCTCCCGTCATGTTGCAGGTCGCTCCACCCAAGCCCGGCGTCCCTACGCGGGCCGCCGCGCTGACCTCCGAGACGCGCCTGTCGGCGGCCGAGGCGCTGCGCACACCGCAGTTTGCGGCCCTTGCGCTGGCCCACTTCGCGTGCTGTGCCGCCCATTCCGGTCCGATCTTCCACATGGTGACCTTCGCGATCGGCTGCGGCATCCCAGCGATGGCTGCGGTCAGCGTCTATAGCCTGGCCGGATTGTCCGGCCTGGGTGGCCGACTGCTGCTGGGCGTGCTGGCCGACCGGTTGGGCGCCAAGCCGGTGCTGGTCGCCGGTCTGATGGTGCAGGCCCTCGGCGCCGGCGCCTACCTCTTCGCAAGCCAGCTCGGCGAGCTCTATGCGCTGTCGGTGGTGTTTGGCATTGCCTACGGCGGAGTGATGCCGCTCTACGCCATTCTGGCGCGCGACTATTTCGGCGCGCACATCATGGGGACGGTGTTTGGTGCGATTTCGGCGGTGGCGAGCCTCGGCATGGCCTTCGGCCCGTGGGCCGGCGGCTGGGTGTTCGACACCCATGCAAGCTACGCCTGGCTCTACATCGGCTCGTTCACCGTCGGGCTGGCCGCCGTAGCAGTTGCTCTCACCTTTAAGCCGAGGCCCATCGTGCCGCAGCTCGCCGCCGCCGATTGATCCAACCCACCAGCTTCGCCCGTCTACCCCGATCACCTTCCCGCTGTAGTTCGCCCCCAGTCTCCATTCCCGACCATCTGCGCACTGAAAACATGCAGAACTACGATTCAGACTCTGCGTCATTTCAGGGGAAGCTGCGTACAAAATTTCGCAGTCAACAGCTTTGGAGACCGGAGGCCGTATGGATCGTATTGAGAGCGAAATGGCTCCTGAAGCGGCGAAGCCAAGTCGACAGGTCCGCGCCGAAAAGTCCGCCGCTATTAGACTTTCTGGGGCCGCGCGCCGGCAAGAGAGACTGTTTGTCTAGGAAGTATTGGCGGAGGATTGGAAAACCCGGCTCCAACGTTCTCCGTTCCGACTATGACGGCGAGTGGGTACCAGCACCGCCACACGGCTCCTGATCGAGGTCTTTCCTTCCAACCAGGCAGAAACCGAAAACTACCGCCGCATCGTTGCGACCTTTTTCCCATAACCAAATCCGCGACGCGGGCTTCTTGCGCTCTGCGATCCTCAACGTGACAATCCGTTCAACTAACCAACCTCCTCCAACGTCGAGCACGTTCCGCTGACGCGGGTCTGGCGCATGTAGCGGCGGTGGCGGTCGGCATCGTAGCCGCTTCCGGCGTGGAGGAGGCAGCGGTTGTCCCAGAGGACGACGTCGCCCGGTTGCCAGGCGTGGACGTAGATGTGTTCGGGCTGGCTCGCTGCTTCGGTCCGTTCGTCGATCAGGGCGCGGCTGGCGGCCTGACTCATGCCCTCGATTTCCCTGACGTGGGAGCCAAGGAACAAGTTCTTGGCACCCGTCGTGGGATTGGTCCGGACGAGCCGCTGGCGCACGGGCGGCAGAGAGGCCGCCATCTCGGGCGATACGGCATCGGGGGCACTCTTCGAGCGCGAATAGACATAATCGTGGATTGCGATCAGGGGATGGAGCTCGGCCTTGCGTTCAGGTGAGAGGCGATCGTAGGCGGCGCGCAGGGAGACGAACATCGTTGTTCCGCCCTCGGCCGGTGTTTCGTAGGCGCACATGATCGAGAGGAACGCCGGCACCGGTTTGAACGAAGCATCCGAGTGCCACATGTTGTTCCCGGTGAGGAAGATGGTTTTCTTGTGCGAGCTGCCAAGCACCGTGCCGTCCTTTTGGACGTTGCCTATGGTGCCGAAATATTCGATCTGGCCGACACTGGTGTGGCTCGGCTCGGGGTTGCCAAATTGGCGCGTGAGGGCAAGCTGGTGGTCGTCATCCATCGACTGATCGGGGAAGCAGACGAACGAGTACTGATTGATCGCTGCGTTGATCTCCTGGATCAGGTCAGGTGTGAGCGGCTTGCCGAGGTTGGTGCCGCGGACGCTGGCGCCGAACTGAGGATGTAGCTCTTCGTATCGTAGTTGGTACATGGCTTCTCCACTTGCCTTACGGTCAGGTGGTCACCATCAGGTCCAATGTAATCTTCAACGGAGGCGCCAGCTACTGCGCTGCGCTGCGCATCGGAATGTGCGATTTGAGGAACGTGCGCACGCGGTTGATCGTGCGTGCCTTGAGTTCAGGCGCCTCGCGCCACGGGAAGACCGTGATCTCGGCGTTAGGCGCCAGTGACGCAACGTCGATCGAAGTCGGCAGTGGATGCGACGGCGTGTCGTCCGGCAAGACCAGGATCGGCGTCCGGCAGTTGCTGATTAACTCGCGCGACACGCTGTAGAGGAAATCGGGCTGCTCACGCCAGAGGCTGTGGAAATATTTCTCGATCGTCTCCGTCGACACCTCGGGTCGTCGTGCCCGGAAATCCGCGAGCCAATTCTGCTGGCTGTGTCGCACCATGATGTCCGGGTCTTCGGGCCGATGGCCCACGGTCTGGCAGAACACGGCGGCCACGACGCGTTGAGGCGCTCGCTGCAGCAGCTTGCCGGCGAAGCAGCCGCCGATGCAATAGCCCATGTAGAAAAATTCGCGGATCCTGAGATGGTCCATCAGGCCAAGCTGGTCGTCGGCGAATGCGTCCCATGCGTTCTCGATCGGCACCGGACCGGCGGAATCGCCGCCATTGGCATTGCGCTGGTCCATGGTGATGCAGCGGAAGTCGTGCTTGAACTCTTCCATCGCATTGAAAACGGCGGTCTGCCAGTTGCTGACGCGTGAATTCAATCCGCCGCCAGGGGTGACCAGCAGCGGGAAGCCAGAGCCGGCCTCCTCATAGCGAATGCGAACGTCACCCCTTTGATAGAACGACATGGAAATCTCCCCGAGACTGTCGGAAGCCAATTTACTCGAGTACCGATTTCATTTCGATCGACCTTTTGCTTCGGCTGCCCGAGACCGCAGATCCACATTACGGCGCCGTCGAGGGGGCGGCGGGTAAACCCCTCATACCTCAGCCGGACCCTGCGGCTGACGTTGCAAACGCCGCCCATTGTCGAGGTGATTCTCGACGGGCGTCGGCCGGCTGGAATGACGCTAGGCGTGTCAATGCAACCGTTTCGGGTCGTGTGGCAGGAGCAGGTAACATCGACCACCTGATATCCTTCAACCACAGCTAGCTAGCTACACACGCAGAAAGGATCTGATTTCCTCGAGGAAACGCCCATAGGCGGGCTCATGCTCCAAGATCAGATGGTTGTTGCCGTCGAGCGAGACGAAGCGGGCGCCGGGGATGCCGGCGGCCGTGCGCCGGCCGGCATCATGCGGTACGCGGGCATCGCCGCGAGCGTGCATCACCAGGGTGGGCACTGCGACCTTGCGGAGCTGGTCCATCACATCGAATTGCGCGGTCGCCTCCAAGTTGCGCACCGCGTTGTCAGGCGAACACGAAACGTACTGCAAATCATTGAACCAGTCGGCCTGCTCCTTGGTCGCCCCCGGCGCGAACTGCGAGGTGAACATTTGTCGGAATGCTGGATTTTCCTGGCCCCAGCCGAGCCGCGTCAGGGTCAGCATTGCAGCAGACTGCTCTCGCTCAGCGGCGCTCCGGGCCCGCTTGGCCGAGCCCAAAGCGAACCCGCCATAGAGCACGAGGCGTCGCACCCGCTCAGGATGCCGCGCTGTATAGGCGATCGCCACGGCGCAGCCCTGAGAAATGCCGAGCAGGTCAAACTGCTCGACTCCTACGGCATCGACCACTGCCTCCAAGTCGCGGACGAAGGCTTCAAAGGAGATCTCATCCACCTCCCAATCCGACAGCCCGTTGCCACGCGCGTCGTATCGGATGAGCTCATGCTCGCGCGCCAGATCGCGCCAGAGATGGCGCCAGATCGGACTTTCCAGGTCCTTCTCCAGATGCGTCATCCAGTTACCCGTCTTGACCAAGGGAGGTCCCTGGCCGATGCGGGAATAGGCGAGCTGTACGCCGTCCGATGAGCGACAGAAGCGAATTTGCTGTTCCTGCGCTACCGGCGACGGCACTGAGTTTCCAGTTGCCAACTCCGACGAGGCATCCTCTGGAAGCAGCGCAATCTCCGAAGCCGCAAGACCGAAAATACCAATGCTCCGAGCAGCGTTTTTCACCGTCTGCTCGCCGAGATCGGCAAAGGAGAGGGATAGCTTGTCACGGATTTGCTCATTCGCAGCCCGCGATATGCATAGCCCTCCCGGCTCACACAGCGCCTCCAACCGGGCAGCGACGTTCACGCCATCGCCGAAAATATCGTCCCCGTCTATAATGATGTCGCCGACATTGATGCCAATGCGAAAGACTATACTTTTGTCCACAGACACGGCCGCATTGCGGTCGATCATCGCGCGCTGGACGCTCACAGCACAGGCGACGGCGTCGACGATGCTGGCAAATTCGACCAACATACCGTCGCCTGTCGTCTTGACGATGCGACCGTGATGGCTGGTGATGCTGGGATCAATCAATTCCCGGCGATGGGCCTTCAGCGCGCGCAGTGTGCCGACTTCGTCGCTACTCATCAGCCGACCGTAGCCAGCGACGTCAGCGGAGAGGATCGCAGCGAGCCGGCGTTGGACACTGTCTTTCTTCATTGCCCGCTCCCTGGCGGCGCCCCAATGCGACGACGCCACAACACGGTGCGTGGGCCGCGCGCAAGTATCTGCAGTCGTTCGCAATCAGGCCGAACGGATATCCCCACGAAAGTAAGTTAGCACGTTGAACTCGGTGTGACGAGGGAACGAATTATTTTCTAAGCCCAACGCCGAATGCTGATGAAGTCGTTCCGGCGTAAGTTGGGATCAGCAACGGCCAACCGTGGCTAAGCGAAGAATCCAACCAAGGGTAGGGTTTCGGTCAACGTACTGCGAAGCATATTTTCAACATCACGGAGCGCCCGACGTGCTGTCGTGTCGTGCTACGTGCCTGCCCCCAATTCTCGCAACAGGGCGGTGCCGGCGACGACGTCTGGGGTGGCGCGGCCCCCTTGAATTTGCGCGAACGCGGCGCCGAGCAGGATTGCGCCATCGCCTGGTGCGCCCCGATCGGCAAGTAGGTGGGTGAGGCGCGTGGCCGCGCGCAGTTCCCAGGACGCAGCACCTTGCGCGCGGGCGACGGCGATGGCGCGGCGCCAGCAAGTCTCGGCGGCGACCGAGTCGCCGCAGGCGAGCATCAAGTCTCCCTCTATGCGGCGCGCGTCGGACTCCGTCCAGCGCTGTCCGGCCTCGATCATGATGTCGGCGTCGTGCAAGGACGCTGCCGAGTCGTTAAACCGCCGGAGCGATCTGCGCCTGGGCCGCGAAGCCGAGGAACAAAGTCTGGAAGAGACGGGCTCCGCTCTGGCTGAACCTGTCGCAGCCACTCGCGGCGTCGTCGAGGGCGCCGCGATGATCGCCCTGCGCCATCCGCACGCCGGCCCGCAATCCAAAGGCTACGGCTTGCCAGTGTGGTACGCCAGCCTTAAGGCTCGACTCAAGCAGTTCCTCGACCGAGTCATCTGCCCCTGCGGGATCGACTAAGGCTCTCAGAATGGCGACATGGCCAAGCGCCTGGCAACGAGCCAGCCCGCTCTCCAGCTGGCGGGACACCGAGAGCGAGGCCTCCATGTCCGTCAGCGCGGCATCGACGGCGCCCTGGCACCATCGCGCGATGGCGAGCCAGCTGAGGCCCGCGGCACGGGTGTCCGCTCCAAAACGCTGTGCATGGTGCGCGTGGCGCTCAGGGTGATAGAGCGCGAGGCTCTCCTGCATATGCGTCGCGCCCTCGGCGAAACATCCCATGATCACCAGCGGCATCGCGACCATGCGATGGGCGACCGTGCGTACATCAGCTGGGTCGTCCGGGTCGCACGCCGAGAGAGCACGGCGGCCATACTCTAGTGCGCCACCGAAATCGCCCTGCACAAATCTCGTTCGCCACTGGACCCAATCGAGGTGGAACAGGCTACTGGCGTCGCCGACCTTCCCGGCGAGCGATTGTGCACGCGTGAACGCGGCCGCGGTCTCGGCCGCTGTGTAACCGGAGCGGGCGCTCAGCGCCGAGCCGCAGGCAATCTCGATCGCCAACGCGCGTTCGTCGCGTCTTCGGCCTTCCTCGAGGGTGGCGAGCAGGCGCAGGGCGGCGTCGTAGTTGGAGACTGCCTCGGTATAGGCTGGGCGCGCCGCGGCGGCATCACCGGCGCGGCGATATTCCTCGATTGCCCGGTCGGTCAGGCCAGCCAGCTCAGCGAGAGTCATGCGGATCGCCCATGGGGTGATCTATGGCAGCTGTGTTGCCGCGTTGGTCAGTTGGCCGTTTGGTTTCTCTTTGGGCCGTCCGCGCAGAATTGCAGGCACAACGACTAGCCAGCCGAGAAGAACACAGTTTTGGTCAGGGCGGCGTAATCTCATCGGCGTACAGGAAGCGTCAGTCTTGAAGCCGTCGAGGAACGGCCATGAGTGACGTGATCTTCCTGATGATTGCCATTTCTTTCCTGATGGTGGCCTTCCTAAGTGCTGTTGCCATGACGAGCGCCTCGCCCAGACTCAGGCGGATAGCCAACAGCGTGAGCTATGGGAGCTGTGTCGCCGTCCTAGTCTCAATAGTGTTGGCGGTTTGGTTTCTGTTTCGGCCGCTGGCATAGGATTTGTGATCATCGCCACAGAAGCGGATGCTTTGAACCCGTTAAGGTACGGTCATGGTCGACATGATCTGCCTTGAGCTTGCCCTCGCATTCGTGATTTTGGCGACACTGGCTGCCGTCGCCACCAACAGCGCCTCGCGGACCGTCAGGGAGGTTGCCAACAAGACGGTCAATGGCAGCATAACTGCTGCCCTGGTCTCGGCAGTGTTGGCCGTTTTGTTTCTCTATTGGCCGCTGACATCGACGGTCGGCTCCCCGCCCCAACAACACGCCCAAAACTCTAGCGGACCAGAGGGAACACGACCCGGAGAGGCTTTGGGTACACGCTAAGGTGAGGTGCCTTCCCCTCGCGAGCAACAGGCCCGCACCCACCCCCTTTGCAGTACGGCCTCCGGTGAGGCAGCACGGCCTCCGGCGAGGTGCCATCCCCGCGCCGTCATCTCAAATAATTGTTACCGGCGTAGTTCAGTGTTTGTGAACAACTCCCTCGACGGCACAGGCATTCCGGTCGGTGAGAACACCGCCATTCGCTCCTCATAGGACGGTTGCCGCTCGATCATTTTCGCAATGTCGTCGGCGTCGTACTCGGTTGCCCCACGACTACGAAAGGTCGCGCAATTGGCGTAGCCATTTTACCAACGCCCTATGTCATCCGGGTCATTAGGGGAGGCGACACCCGCGTTGGTAGGATCAAGCGAAATCTTCCCTCTCAAGTCTAAAAAATCGCCTTCATCAACGCGTGCACCCTTATTGTCCTTAAGTCCGCGCGCGATGGAATTCGCCGCCAAATAAACGTCCGCCATATCACCTTCACCAAACGGCCACTCAACGCCGTTGTCGTAGATGTAAAAGAGACACGCAGCAATGTACGCTGCCGCCTCATTATCAAAATGCAACTGCCCGACTATTTTGCTCCCGTACATCCCTTCCTTCCTAAAGGCCGGGCTCGCCATAATATCGCGAAGAGCATGCGTGCACTCATGCATGATCATTGCCCGCTCGTCTGGACTCGACCCGTAAGTATCTCGTCGAAACCACAGTATGTGAGTGATGTTATCGTACTGCGCTCCGGCTCCGTTCGTGATTTGCGAGGCTAAGCGAACTAACCTTAACTTTATGAAACCTTGCGCAATGTGGGACCACACCATCCCGTAGCCGCCGCCAGAGACGTGCATACCGTGAGCCCAGAAATCGATCTTTGCGGCGGGTAGCGAGTGAAGAATTTGTAAAACGCGTGGGATGAGCAGGGCGTCAGACATGGCGAAATCTCCATCATTGGTGCAACGCTCAATAATCTTCGTGTCATCGAGCATTGTGACGCCATGTAGCTAGCCTTGGACATCCCGCCGAAACAGCTGATGCAGTTCGGCGTCGAGATACTGGCGCAAACTGGCTAGGTTTGTATGGGATGTCTTCAGCCGGTCTGCGTAGTTTAGGACCTCGGCGCTCAGTCCTGATCGCCTCAGGGCAAAGCGTCTTCCAAGCCATATTGTTTTCACAATTGAGGACGGCAATAGGCGAGCGGCACAGCTCCACGAACTTCGGGGGCAAACGTGAATCGTATGCTGGTGGTGATCGCGCTGCTCGGCGCGTCGCCCGTGGACTCCGAGATCGATCTCATCCTTGATCGTAGCCAGTGGGAGACGTTGAAAGTGCTTGGCGCGCCCGATTCTGATCAGCGGTCCGTGGACAAACTGGCAATCGAGCGGCTGGTTGCGGCGAAGCTTGCCGAGATACGAGATGGACGTCCCACCTTAGGGAACAAATCCCGCGAAGGCTCCGGCCTTCCCGTTGGACTAAACACAGCCATCCGCTCCTCATACGAAAGCGACGGTTGCCGCTCGATCGCCTTCGCGGTGTCGTCGGCGTCGTAGTCGGTTTCCCCTGCCAGGATCGAATCGAGATACGCCCCAAGGACTGCCGCACTTGGATGCGTGCGAATGATTTGTCCATTGCACTCGATGGCCCAGCCGGTTGGCTGACTACCGATCCGGATGCGGTAGATGGTCATGAACGCGAAGGTACAGAACCGACAAGTGCTGCGTCTGCTTGCTGCATCCTCACTCCGGGAGTCCCGCAAGGCGTATCGCTTCATCGGCCCTTTCAACGTCCTCGGGACGACGGAAGAGTTTTCTCATCCTAATTGAGCGCGCGGCCGGGACAAGCTGGCGTAGTCTAACCATAAACTTGCGGGCTTCGTCGATGTTTCCGGCAAGGGCATTGGCCATAGCCGCCGCGGCTACCGCAGCCGCCATGTTTGGCTCCTTGCGAAGAACCTTGGAGGCCCAATTCAGCGCCTCGCCATTGTTGCCCAAAAAAAAATGCGCGTATGCCGACATCACATCCGAGCGGTTCGTGGCTTTTCCGATAGGGCTCAAGCGACGCGCCCGCTGGAGTTGATCAAGCGCTGCTTCGTGATGGCCGAGGAACACGCTGACCATTCCGCGATTGGTCCATGCAATAGCGAGATTCGGGTTGTACGAAAGTCCTTCGTCGATCAGCACCGCCCCGTCCTCCACTTCGTTACAAACGACTGCCAGCGACCAGCCGGCCCTGGAAAGTGCAAGGGCATCGTCGCCGCCAATCTTGGAGACGTGTGACACCAGACGCCTCGTTTCGGCTGCCTCGGCTTTTGCGTCATTGGTCCAATAATTTGACATACGCGTGGCATAACAATTCGCCGCCAGTCCATAGGGAGCAGCGAAGCCCGGGTAGAGGGTTATGGCACGGGCGCACAGGCGCAAGGCTTCTTGGTTGGACTCCTGGGTGTTTTCAGCTGCAGCCGCAAGGGCCCGTAGATAGCAGTCGTAGGCATCGGGATTGTTGACCGGCCTGCGCATGGCACGCTCGATCTCCGCGCGGCCTACTCTGGGTGCGATCCTAGCAACAACACTTGTTGCCACCTGATCCTGCAGCGCGAATATGTCTTCCAGCGATCCGTCGAACTGATCGACCCAGAGGTTAGTTCTGGTTTCAACGTTAATTAGCTGACCCGTGATCCGCATTCTCCCGGCGGCCTTCCGGACACTCCCCTCGAGCACGTAGCGAACACCGAGCTCACGCCCGACCTGCTTGATGTCAACTGCCTTGCCCTTGTAGGTGAACGAGGAATTGCGGGCGATAACAAACAGAGACTTGAAGCGAGACAGTGCAGTGATGATGTCCTCTACCATACCGTCAGCAAAGTATTCCTGCTCCGGGTCACCGCTCATGTTTTGGAACGGCAGCACTGCAATCGATGGTCTGTCGGGCAGGGCCAAGGGCGTGGCAGCGGGCGAAGTGGCGGCGGCTTCCGTGATCTTCCAGTCTTCGGCCCGCCACTTCACGCTGAACGCCCGCAGGGGCCGGTCGATATTCTTGAGCGAAAGACTCCCAAGGTCCTCAAATGTCGCCTTCAGTCGACCGGAGACGGCATCGCGGGCGCTACGCGAGATTACGATCCCGCCAGCCGGCGCCTCCCCTTCGAGCCTGGCCGCGACATTCACACCATCGCCGTAGAGATCGTCCCCTTCGACAATCAGATCGCCGACATGTAGGCCAACACGGAATACGAGGATTTCGTGCTCGGGCTGACCGCGGTTGATGTCTTCCGTGGCCTGCTGGAACTCGATCGCTGCCGACAGCGCATCGACCGCGCTGGCGAATTCAACGAGAGCACCGTCGCCTGTGAGCTTAACCAGCCGGCCTCCGTAACGCGCGACTGCCGGCTCCAAGCGCTCCGTACGATGCTCGCGGAGGCGCGCCACCGTTCCGCTCTCGTCGCGCCCCATCAGGCGGGAGTAGCCGACAACGTCTGCAGCAATGATTGCTGCCAACTTTCGCTGTTCACGGGTCACTGGAGCGTCCCCGCTTGTCTCTAGCTGATCGTAGGAGCATCTGAACGGCTAGGCAATCGACTGGCGGACTTAGTTTATTAAAGTTCTCCAGCTCATTTTTGGCTCAACGTGGCAGTTCAGTTCTCTTCTAGCCAGCCCCCAACCAACTCCCACGTCGCCCGCACCTTGCCGCTCTCGGCCATGATGATGGCTTCTTCTATGTCGTCCGAGTTCGTTGGTCGTACTCAACCCTCCGAAACTCCTTTTAATTCGCTCCAACACTGTCCGGTTGCATCCGTAAGCAACCTTGCCATTATGCTCGTTCGCGGTAAGGGGGGAGAGAAACTATGGCCACATACACCAATAAACTAGTGCGGATATCATTGTCAGGCGGACTAATCGGGCTCGTAACTACAAACCCGCGTCGGGCTATCGATAATGCGATCGATAAGGCCAATCAGGATGGATTCCACTGTCACCAGATCGTTCCACACAGCTCACGTAACCTGCTGGTGATCTTGTTACAAATCGTCGTGCTGGTCATGACGTTGGGCCTGTGGACTTGGGGCGCCGGCTACTTGCTACTTTTTCAAAAGGAGCGAGCTGCGTAGGGGAGGAACTCCCGAGTCGCCTACACCTTGCCGCTCGCGATGGTGTGCGTGTTGCGATGGCCGTCAATCTCGCGGGGGCCCGCCATTGTCCGACGGGCGTCGCCGGATCAATGGGCCGCGGTTGTTGCAAAATTCTTGATTTCTGAGGATCGCCTTGTCTCACCGTCAATTACGGACCCCGCCTAGCTAGGCCGGGCCAGCCGCACCCCAAGGCGTAAGCCGCCCTCTCGCGTATCCAGTGCTTCCTAGAAATACGCAACCGCGGCATCAGCGCGTGAATCCATCCCTACACGCAACGTCTTCCAGACCAAGCACCTCCGCGAGCCACTCTCGCCAACGGACGAGACGCGCACGTTTCCGATGTCGAAGCACTGCACATCAGTTCCGGTTTGCCGTCATCCGACCACGATCCGTACCGTCTATGACGGCGATGCCGGGTCTGTGCCTCAAACGGCGTCACCCCCTTGCTAGGGGTAGCGGCGGGAACCCACAGCTCAGCCCTTACTTAAGAAGATACATTCGGGAGATTGCCGTAAATGGGCTGTTTCCGGCGTTGGGTGCGTCAGCGGCGACCTCGACTGATTTGTTCCCGTTGACCGCCGCAATCCCGACCGCGAGCATCTGGGTTTGTCCGCCGCTTCCGGCATAGAACCAGGTATTGGTGAAGCTAGCGCCCTGGTCTGTGAGGTTGAGATAAATGACGGGAGCCGGCGTATCCGTAGCGTCGATCGCCGGCCCCACCTCATTGACTGTACACTTATACCAAGGCATTTCGATTCTCCTTACCGTTACATTGCGGCGGTAGCCCGGTTGTATTTTGCTGCCCCTCAAGGACACGTAAACGGTCCGGCGGTTGCAGAGGCGGTCTTGTGACTCGTCCGACCGGTAGCTGTGGTCTGAAACGTCTGTTGTGGCTGCGACTGTCCGAAGGGCACTGATATCGGACAAAGTCCTTCCGGGACTACTCCGGAAAATGGCACACTAAACTCACCGAGGCTGTTAGCGGTCCCTAGGACCGGGAATGCTGCTGGCTGCTCCCCAACCACGGACCACACGACGGCGATGTCAACCGGCTCGTTATTTCCGAAGTTGGTTCCGGTGATAGAGAGAACGAAATTGCCCGAGGAAGGAATTACGGCTGCAGAGAGAGTGGCGGCCGGAGGGGTGTAGGGGACCGTGACCAGAATCGAGTTCGACCGCGCCGAAGAGCCAGTGTTATTGAAAGCTACGACGTAGATCGTGTAGTCATGCCCGCCATCGAGAACCATGTAGCCCGTCGTTGAATTGGCCGGGGCACCATACTCGCCTGGCGCGCCGTTCGGCTGCTGTTGAAATACAAGAGAGAAGCCATCTTCGTTGTCCGAGTTATCGTTCCAACCAACGTATAACTGTCGTTGGCTCGGGCTAAGCGCAGGCTGTATTTCAATGAGGTGCAAGTTGGTGGGCGCCGCGGGCGGCCGAGGTCGCATTTCGTGGATGCGGGCAATTTCCGTATAGGGCATGCCCCCAGCGTTCGGCCCCGTGGCGACCACATCGACGGCATTGTCACCGTTGATCGCAGCAATTGCGACATCGAGCATCTGATTCTGGGCTCCATCAGCCGCATAGAACCAGGTGTTCGCAAAGCTCCCCTTGGTATCGGTCAGGTTGATATATAAACGACCGGCGAAGCGGTTTCGGTTCCGTCGATGGCGGGTCCGACTTCATTTACGGCGCACCTATACGATGGCATATCCGCCGCCTCCCGGCTTCGCGGAAATGGGAGCAGTCGTCGGTTCGGCAAAGGCGCTTCCTGCGACAAGCGTCGTTCCGCTTAGAACTACGACCATTACGAGTGCTTCTACCAATCGCATAATCGTCCTCCGCTTCTAGGATCGCATAGCGGAGCTACGCCCGTTTTGCAGCGTAATCAACTGATCGTTTGTAATCGCAGATCATGTGCAACCCGAAGATAACAATGGCGGATGGTGATCACGACACCCTCGGCGCTGCGCACATGGCGGTGGTCAACCGATGAATGTCCTTGAAGTATGGGCTGCTGTTCCGCTTCAGAAGTTGTCGAGAGTTGCGATAACATTTGCTCGTCGTCGGGCTGCTCTGCCCTTCCGCCGATGATGCCACTAATGCGACGATGGAGATCGCAACAGGCGCACGTCGAGGGGCGCGGCTCGAATTTCAAGGCCGGGCAGATTGCGAAGGCGCCAAGGACCGGTACGCATCCGCGTTCACCGAGGTTGCGCTGCCGAAGTCTGCGGGCGCAACGAAGAACATCGGCAGCATCAAGTCCTTGGCGGGGCTCGGTCAGGAGCGGTTCAACTCGGCGGTGGTCGGTCCGATCCGGTCGCTCGGATGGCCGCGGCTCGGCTCGCGGCGGCTCGAGGTGCGACGGGCAGGCAGAAGCCTGTCCAGCGGTGGGCGGACGCCCACCCCGGCGCCGGGCGTAAGCAGCGAGCCCCACCCCCTCGTTGCTGACGCCCAACTTTGGCAGAGGCATTGAACGCTACATGCGGTCTGCCCACTCCTTGACCTGACGCTCGGCCTCGTCCTTGGCGATGCCGTAACGTTCCTGAACGCGGCCAACCAGCTGATCCTGCTTGCCGTTGATGACAGTGAGATCATCTTCGGTCAGCTTGCCCCACTGCTCCTTCACCTTGCCGGTGATCTGCTTCCAGTTACCTTCGACGCGATCCCAGTTCATGTTTCTCTCCTCTCAGTGTGGATTTCTGCGTCGCTGCGCAGTACCCCGGCAACGATGCCGCCGCTGAGGCGGTTGCTGACTTTAAAAAGAAAGCAACTCGAACCGCTGGCGGAGCCCGAGACGAAAGGCGTGTCGACTCTAGTTGGCTTCCTTGGCGACCAGCCGTCTGCCCTCTTCCGTGAGGCACGCGCTGTGAGCGCCCTCCAGCTCCAGCCAGCCCTGATCGACGGCGAATAGGACCGAGGCTGCGGTCGCGCCGGGGATGGTCGACAGCATCCTCCATCTCCGAGGCTGGCCATCAGTAGCCTCGTAGACTGCCCTGGTGACGTGTCGGGCTAGTTCCTTCGCGGATTGGCGGACCTTGGAAGCCATCCGGCTAAAACGGAAAGGGGACCGAGGAGTTCCCCGGCTGCTGGACGCCCCGCGAGGCGGTCAGTGACGGCGTGGCACTGACCCAGCCTAGAGTCGCGAGGCAGAAAATCGGCAAACTTCACCCAACCGCTGTCCGGCGAGTTACTGGAATTTGGTTAGTCGGTGTGTTGCCTGGAGGCGTATGCTTAATCGGCATCGCACCACCACACTTGGATGGGCCAGCGCTACTTCCTCCAGGCAGTCAAGACGGAGATGAACAGCATGAGCGATCCAAATTCTCAGCCTGCTAACCCGTTACTCTTGACGCAACTAACCCAGATGATCGTGGGCTACCGTCCAACGCAGGCAATTTATGTCGCTGCAAAGTTGGGAATTGCAGACCTAGTTGCGGAGACGCCCAGGACAGCCGATGAGTTGGCGCAGGCGACGAAATCCCACGCTCCCTCGCTCCGCAGGTTGCTATTGATGCTCTCAAGTCTCGGCATTTTTGCGGAAGGCGCTGGTGGCTTATTCCGAGCCACAGCACTCGGGGAGCTTCTGCGCCGCGATCATCCGCAATCGCAGCGGAGCCTTGCCCTGATGCACGGATCTGCATTCTTTTGGAAGCCATGGGGAGCGCTGTGCGAGGCCATCGTCACCGGCCCGCCAGCCTTCAATCGAGTGTTCGGAGCATCGCTCTTTGATTATCTGGCGACACACCCCGAAGACGCTGCAATCTTTAACGAGGCGATGACTTCCATATCTGCCCGAGATATTCCGACGATCCTCGCGGCCTATGATTTTTCCCGGTTTGAGCGTGTTGTCGACGTGGGAGGCGGGCACGGTGCGCTACTGCACGCCATTCTTTCGGCAAATCCTGAACTGCGCGGCGTACTAGCTGATCGGTCGTCGGTCTTGGCAAACCCGACAGCCATAAGAAGCGACCCGATCGCTCGACGCTGCAACGTTGTCGAAACGAATTTCTTCGAGTCGGTCCCCGACGGGGCTGATGCCTATCTTATGAAACACATCGTTCATGATTGGAGTGATGAGGAGGCTCTTGAAATACTGCGTAACTGCAGGCGTGCGATTCAGCCCGATGGAAGACTTCTCCTGATCGAAGCAGTTTTGAAAGGCGCCAACGAGCCCGACCCGGGAAAGGGATTGGACTTAATCATGCTGGTACTGGTAAAGGGCCGGGAGCGGACTGAAGCGGAATTCGGGGCGCTCCTTCGAGATGCGGGTTTTTCACTAATGCGCGTGATTCCCACGTCCGGACTGATGTCAATCTTAGAGAGCCGACCAGCATGAGATTGTTGGAGAGTCAGGCCGCAGCGCCATGAACGACAACGATGGCACCATCCCGCAGCAGATCGCGCACCTGGAGAGCATCGCGAGCACGATGCGCGACGATCTGAAAGAAGCGCGAGCGGAACTCCTGGCGAAGCCCCGAAACGAGAGGCTCACGAAGCAGGTGAAGGCGCTCGAATACTTGTTGAAGGGCTTGCTGCAGAAGGTAGAGTGGCTCAGACGGCAAGCCGGATCGCCGGCTGAAGAGACAGGCCCATGACTAACTGGAAGGCGCTGCCGTCCACCGAGCTACTGAAGCGTCACGCCGCGATAGGGAGATCCTGCGCAGCTCAAACAATCCTACCGCCGACGTGGCTGAGCTTCTTTTCTGCCGCGCTTTTGGATGGACTCAGGCTGCCCAGTCTCATCCTTCAGCGGACGCGACATGCGCTGAGGGCAAGCTTTACCAAATCAAGGGGCGGCGCATTACATCCCTGAAGGGTTCTCGACAATTGGGCGCTTTGCGCAAACTGTCGGGTGGTGGCTTTCACTACCTCGCCGCCGTGCTGTTTGCCCCAGACCACACCGTCACTCGGGCGGCCATTATCCCGCACGAGCTGGTGCTCAAGAACTCAGTCTACGTAAAACACACCAATGCATGGAAGTTTATGCTTCGCGACGCCTCCTGGACTTGGCCTGGCGTTCGCGACGTGACTGAAGAGTTGCGAGCGGTGAAGCTTTAGGTGCGCCGAATAGCTCAATTACAACGTGGAAAGACCGCGCCGCCATCCCTACATACCGGCGCGAAGAGTCAACCCGGGAGCGGCCATGACCACGTTCGACGATCGCCAAAAGTCCTTCGAAAAGAAGTTCGAGCGGGACCAGGACCTGCAATTCAAGGTCAATGCGCGCAGGAACAAGCTGCTCGGTCTGTGGGCGGCCGGCGTCATGGACAAGAGCGGCGCGGACGCTGAGGGCTATGCCAAGGAGGTCGTCCTGGCCGACTTCGAGAAGCCGGGACACGACGACGTCGTGCAGAAGCTGGTGAAGGATCTCGCCGCCGCCGGAAAGCCGACCGAGGAGCAGACCATCCTCAAGCAGGCCGAGCGCCTGATGGTCGAGGCGAAGACGCAGCTCATGGCGGACATAAAGTAGGCCGCCTCTGGAGCGCGGGCCCGCGATGTAGACCAGAGCGGCCTTAGTTGGCCTCCTTGGCTATCAGCCGCCTACCCTCTTCCGTGAGGCACGCGCTGTGAGCGCCCTCCAGCTCCAGCCAACCCTGATCGACGGCGAATAGGACCGAGGCTGCGGTCGCGCCGGGGATGGTCGACAGCATCCTCCATCTCCTAGGCTGGCCATCAGTAGCCTCGTAGACTGCCCTGGTGACGTGCCGGGCTAGTTCCTTCGTCGATTGGCGGACCTTGGAAGCCATCCGGCTAGAACGGAAAGGGGACCGAGGAGTTCCCTGCTGGACGCTGCGCAGTACAAAGGCTCAAGATGAGTCGACTTTACGGAGGATGGCTGTGACGTACCCGGTCGCCGATGAGCAGCAGGAAATCGAGGCATTGCGCGCGGCAGCACACGGCAAGTGGGTAGAACTGCGCGAGCAACGCAAGCCGGGGGACGCGGAACGGCACGATTGGATACGGGCAATGCTCATGGGCGAAGAGTTGCGCTCGCTCGACGGTGATGTGTTCAGGGTAGACCGTATCGCCAAGACGCTTGCTCCGGAGGGAGTTGACCGGTGGGCGAAGGAACACAAATTCCTTGAGGGACTCGATAGGCTGCGACAGAACCTCGACGAGATCGCAAGAACTGACTTCGCGGGCGTCGCGCACATCCTCGAGTTCAGCATGCCGGATGTTCAGGGACGCGTGCTTGAGGAAGCGCTGCAGAGCGGACCGCGCGTCACGGAATACTCGGTGCTGAACAAGACCCACCGGTCTTCAACAAAGGCTGGGTTGACGATGAAGCTGCCGACCGACTTGGACAGCCGGAGCACTATCCCCACCTGACGACATATGCCGTCGAGCTAAAGACCAAGGTCCTTACCCGCGGCGGCAAGAGTTACACTTACTTCGATCACGCCAAGGCCATCCGCGAGTAACTGCCGACAGCATTGGTGCTGGAAACGCCGGATTGCCGCGCGCCTCACACGAGCAATGGAATCTAGGAAACTGTCTGGTAACGCACGATGCCAACCACATGCCGGATGTCTCCATTTGGCACTTTTCGGACCTCGCGTGATGTCCGACTGGAGTCCGTAAGCGCACCAAAGCGGAAGTCCGCCAACGCCTAGCCCGCTCGCAGATCCGATCGGATCAATGGATCGTGCTGGATGACGGTGACTGCTTTGCCCGATGCCACTCGAGACGCCGTCGTAAAAGGTCCTTGGCCTTCTGCTTGGGAAATGGGCCCGTGACCGCAGCCGTAATGGCAAGGTCGACGGTGAGCTGCGCGATCATCGCGGCTTCGGCGCCAGCAGCTTCTCGTACCAGTTCCACCGCTTGCCGTAGTCTTTCGATTCCCAGTTTCATCCTCTGACCCCTGCTTCGAGTTCAGTGCATATTCAATCCCGAAACCCGGCGCGCTTCCAGTTCATCGCGGCGATGGATTTACAGAGAGGCGGTTAGTTGGACATCTGTAATCCTGCAAGCTTTGGACTCCGTTGCACTCAGTACGCATTTCGTGGCGAGTTGTTGTTCTATTTCGCCGAGCAGTTGGTGAGATCGTCCTTTTTGCCATGAGTGCCCTCTGAGGGCTCTGCAACTGCCGCGCATTTTCCAGGCCGTGCCCCGCCCTATCCGCCCGACCGCACCGCGCCCGACATACTTGCCGCGTGGCCAACTATCGCCCCCTCCTCCTTAGCCTCGGCCCGAGCCTCAAGGACAGAAAATCCTGATTGTCGGCAAAGTCGTCTAACTCATTGTAATAATTATGTTATTGACTGTTTTTGCCGCTCAGATATGCTACAATTGCGGGCGATTTTGCCCGCAGAAATGAGGGCAAATTGGCAGGGCGACAAGCCGCGCAAACTTCTCGGAAGATGCCGGGTCGCGCTTCGAGGCGAAAGCCCGCAGACGCACCCTGATCGTCTCCAGTTTCGGGACGCAACCCCTCGACGAAAGTCTCATAATCGTAGTTTTGGTGAAACGTTACGAACGCGATCCGCTTCTCCGCTTCGAGGTCGCGGTAGCGAGCGAGCAGTGCCTCGCGACCCGCGGGCGACTCGTCGAAAGCAACTACACCATCGCAAAGCGCCACGGCCTCATAGGCGGTCCGATAGGTCTTGCCGGTACCTGGGGGACCATACAGGATCAGGTTAGTGGGCGATTGCTTTGGCCTGATCACCTTCTCATTCCCCAGCGCTAGAGAGTAGGTCAATTTGCGCGTCGTGCTCTGCTTCGGCCCTTCGGCCGCGGGCGGCGGCACATTCGCGAGCTGAAGAAACCGTCGACCTTCCAGTGCCTGGCAGATGTTCGGCCAAGCCATGTGGAGACCCATTTCGTTGTTTAGCGGCCCGATGGTAATGCTCACGGTCGACTGCCCGGCGCGGCGGGCCGGCTTGATGTAATTCTCCAGCACATACCGGCGTATCTCGTCAGCTTGGCTTTCCCCGCCGTCATCGTCATCCTCCACGCCCGCGACGGAGTAGTTCGGATCACGCCCTTCGCTGAAGTAGCCGTACTGCCGCAGGCTCGCGACCAAATTGCCGAGTTGGACTTTGGGATCCTCAGCCTGCGGAACAACCGCGCGCACGATCGTCATGTCCGGGCTCGGATCACTTGCGAGCGCGGTCAATTGGGCAAGAAGTTCGCCCCATTTGCCATCGTGGAAGAGTTCGTCGAGGGTGGATTGAGAATAGCCCAGGCCGTGCAATCCGCGTTCGGCACGCTGGCTACGGCGAACCCGCGCATCCATGGCCTTCTTTGTGAGCGGTCCTCCTTTCCAGAGCCGCTTGCTCAGCCATTCCCTGAATTCCGATTCTTTCATTGATCCCCCAAGCTGTAGCGCGCCTGGGGATACTACCGGGCCTGGCCCGATTACTCGACAAGTTTCACATTCGCTGGGTCGCCAGCTTTGCTCGGCGAGCAACTGCGCGAGCTGAATCGGCTCTTGAAGAGGGCGTATCCCAGTCTTCAGGCCTGCGGCATCAGCGAGGCGGGATCAACGGCTTGCCGCTGATGCCCCCGATCGGACTCGAACCAGCACTTCTACGGCCTCTGCGACTGATGCGATTTGTCGTGTTTCATCATGGGTCGACAATAGTCACATGAGTGCATTGACATGCGTCTCAGGCGACGCGGCGTCGCCCTCCAGGCGTTCAACAACCTAAGAAGCTGGCCCTTAATTTCAGGCCCTTCAGGTCTTCATTGGTCTTCTGCGACATCCTGCGCCCGAAGGCAGGCGAGTGATGAACTGCTCAGGCGCAGCCGAGCCCTACTTACAATTCACTTTTACAAAAGCGATGTTGGGCCGACGAGGGCGCGGATCGACTTGACCGGTGAACGATATCCCATCGCCTGACAAATTCCACTTGCTACCGGACGTCGTCGTAAAGGCCAATTTCTTGTTGGCGTAATAAACGTCCGTCGCTTGACTCGGTGGATCGAACTTCGTGACATTGTCAGGTCGGCCGAAGGCTACTTTGCCGGGGGCGACTTCAGTCGTCGCTTTGAGCGGCATGGTCGAGGCAAAGTTAATGCGAATTGCACCAAGATCGTACTCACCGTCAGTCGATTTGCGGGTGTCGAACGTACCGAGGCAGGACTTACCTAGTAGCGACTGCTGGGCGCTCAGTGGCGCTGCGATAAGGCACGCGAACCCAAAGACGAAGACGAGTGCGATGCATTTCATGCCTTCTCCCGGCGTCGCGACGACATGTCTAGTGGTATCCCATGCTCGTCAATACAGACCTCGCGGCCGGGCAGGAGGGCGGTGGCAAAGGGGCGCTGCAAAGGGATGGGATGGCGGCTCCCGCGGGCCGTAAGGGGTACACCTATCTTCCCTTTCGCGCCAACCGCCGCCCCTCGTCGGTTAACGCCGCTCTGCGTTCAAGCAACTTGCCACCCCGCGCAGTGGCAGCCGCACCCTCAAGGATGACCCATCCCCGCTCAATCGCTCGCTCTACCGTCGCCCGTAACTCGCCCATCCCACGCAACGTCCCCCACACCTTCGGCTGACCATCAGTTGACTCGTATAGCTTGTAGACGAAGTACCTCGCGGCCACGTCGGTCGCGTTAGCAATCTTGAAGGACTTTGGCGTGCCCTTGCTCTTTGGAATGTTGAAGGTCCTGCTGGCCATGAGCGTCCATGATAGCCTAGCGTTCCCCACGCCCAAGGCGTATCCTACTCACAGCGGAACACTGACTGCGGGTCTGCTCGCGTCATTCCCTCGACGCAGTTTCACCGCAGGCAGCTAGGGACCAAGGCTGGCAAACTCACCGCCACAAGTAGTCTGCCGGTCTTGGTCCCGCCCATGGGCGAGGGTTGACACCACAACGTCCGGTCTTCCTGCAGCGGGCGCATGGACAAACGGGCTCAGGGCCGTGATCATCGACGATAAAGATCCCCTCGGGAGGCTAGAGACCAAATGGCGAATCCTAACTTCGGCACGTTCAATCGACCCGGCACGACCACCGACCAGGCGTCGTTCGATGTTGGCCTGCGCGCCCACATGGTGCGCGTTTACAACTACATGGCTTCGGGGCTCGCGCTATCGGGGATCGTGGCCTTCGCCCTGTTCAGCTCGGCCGAGCTGGCGGGCCTGTTTTTCGAAGTCCAGGCTGGCCGCGTCGTCGGCCTGAACATCCTGGGCTGGATCGCGATCTTCGCGCCGCTCGGCCTCTTGATGCTGACTTCGTACCGCGCAGCGCAGATGAGCGTTGGGGCAGTGCAGGCAGTGTACTGGGCAGTGACCGCACTGATGGGCGTCAGCCTGTCGCTGTTACTGTTCACCTACACCGGCGCATCGGTGGCCCGCACCTTCTTCGTCACAGCTGCTTCCTTCGGCGCGTTGAGCCTCTACGGCTACACGACCAAGCGCGACTTGACGGCTGTCGGCAAGTTCCTGTTCATGGGTTTGATCGGTCTGATCCTGGCCAGTCTCGTCAACATGATCTGGCCGTCGGGCACGATGAGCTTCATCATCTCGGCCGCGGGCGTGCTGATCTTCTCGGGTCTGATCGCCTACGACACTCAGAAGATCAAGGAGCAGTATGCGGAGGCATGGGGCACCGTGATGGCCGAGAAGGTCGCCATCTTCGGCGCGCTCAGGCTCTACCTCAACTTCGTGAACCTATTCCAGTTCCTGATGATGTTCCTGGGCCAGAGGCGCTAATTTCCCTCCGCCAGACTAAATGCGGGCTCAAACGCTGCCAGAGGCGGACATTCGTCGGGTGGCCTGACTGTGAGGAGCGCCATGCTGAACTTGCCAAGCTGGTAAACGGCCGCGCACGAGGGCAAGAAAAGTGAACGGCTCAAACGGTTCGAGTCGCTATTTTTCCGATCCACTGCGCTGCACCTCAAAGGTCCAGGCCCGCCCGCACGAGGAAGCTATCGAATTCGTTGTGATATTCAAAGCAGTCGCTAAGCGCATCTTCGAGTGGCTTGAGAACGTGAGGACCGTAGGGCATGGCCTAGCTGTGGA
>Ga0193726_1001063_pt1 | contig 23528 bp, 27 predicted proteins | sample H2c1metaG_FD_144928 | JGI IMG/M metagenome (GOLD analysis project Ga0193726, IMG submission 144928) | Soil microbial communities from a riparian zone of the East river system, Colorado, United States - H2c1 | ecosystem: Environmental > Terrestrial > Soil > Riparian zone | place: USA: East River...
CCGCCGGCCGCCCGCGAGGGCCAGCGACCGCCGGTACCGGGGCCGCCGCCGGGCGGGCACAGCGGACCGGCCCGCGGCCGCGGCCGCGGAGATCTCGGCGTCGAGCCGGCGGGCGGGCTCGGCCAGGTCCAGGCTCGCGTCGGCCTGGAGGTCGCGCCGCAGCAGCGCGACGTGAATCAGCTCATCCATGGCTGTACTCCTGTCCTTCGAACGCTCGGGCGGGGTTGACGCTGGCCAGCGCGGCGCGCAGCCGGGTCCGGGACCGGTTCATCCGGGAGCGGACGGTTCCCTCGGGCACGCCGAGGGCCTCGGCGACCTGGTCGTAGGTCAGGCCGGCCCAGGTGACCAGCAGCACCACATCGCGCTGGCCGGGGCTGAGCCCGGCGATCGCGGCCGCGATGGCCCGGCTGGCGGCGTCGGCGCTCACGCGGTCGTCCACCTGGTCGGCAAAGGACTCAGCCACCGGGTCGATCCCGGTCCGCTGCAGCGCCCGGAGCTTGCGCACCTCGTCCCGGTGATGGCGCCGGACCAGGTTTCCCGCGATCCCGTACAGCCAGGGCCGGGCGTCGCGGTGGCTGAGGTCATAGCGCAGGCGCTGCCGGAACGCCCGCAGGAACGTCTCGGCGACGATGTCCTCGGCCAGCCCCGGCCCGAGCCGCCGGGCGACGTAGCCGCCGATGCTGGGCGCGTGGCGATGGAACAGCAGGGCGAACTGCTCCGGCTCGCCGCGGGACCGGTCAATGACCTCCGCGTCGTCCGGGCCCTCGTCGCGCTCGGGCGGCGGGGCGACGGCCGGGCTGGGTAGATTCATGCGGCAACCTTTCGACGTCCTGCTGACACCCGTACTTGCCCGGACGTGCCCGTCCAGGTCCCGCCGGGGTCCCGCGAGCTTGCCGCCGCCGGTCCGCAGGTGCCGTCAGGCCAGGTCGATCTCGAAGAACGCGCCCTGATCGTCATGAACGATGCGCGCCGAGCCGGACCAGCCCGCGAAATCGCCGGTCCCGGTGCCGGGCACGATGTGGCCGAACCAGGTGGCCGGGTCGGACTCGAGGCCGCCGTGCTGGACCGTCACCGAGCCCTCGCGCCCGTCGTCGGTCCGGCCGGTGATCCGCTCGGTGGCCACGTACGACCGGGACCCCTCCTGCGTCCCGGCCGACATGAACAGCGTCGTGGCCTGCCCGGCGATCCCGGCAGTGAAGGTCTTGGCGAAGGTCAGCACGCCGACCCAGTCGGCCTCCAGGCCGTCGACCTGCCGGGGCTCGAAGCCGTCCACCTTGAAGCGAGCGATCAGCGTCACTGTCTCTCCCCGATTGAAGCTGGCTGGGCGTGCGCGCCCCGTAACCCGGCCGACCCTATGCCCGCGTACCGTCATCCGGACCGCAGTCGACTGGCCGCCGGCCCGCCCCGGGGCGGAGGATGGCCCGATGATGCCGACCGAGATGCCCGTCCTGGCGCACCCGCCGGTGCTGTTGCGAGAGTTCACCGGCGCGGACGCCGGCCTGGTCCAGTCCGTCGCGGGCGACCCGCTGATCCCGCTGATCACCACCGTCCCGGTGAGCGGCACCGCGGCCGACGCCCGCGCCTTCATCGCCCGGCAGCATGACCGCCTGGCCACCGGCGCGGGCTACTCGTTCGCCATCGCGGACGCGGCCACCGGCGCGGCCGCCGGGCAGATCGGCCTGTGGCTGCGCGACCTGACCGAGGGCCGGGCCGACACCGGCTACTGGGTCGCCCCGCGGTTCCGGGGGCGCGGCTACGTCACCGCCGCGCTGATCGCGATCTCGCGCTGGGCCCTGTCCCTGGACGGAATCCACCGCCTGCAGCTGCAGGTCGAGCCGTGGAACGAGGGCTCGTGGCGGGCTGCCGAGCGCGCCGGGTTCGTGCGCGAGGGCCTGCTGCGCAGCTGGCAGCGCGTCGGCCCGGAGCGCCGGGACATGTACCTGTACAGCCTCCTGCCCGGCGACCTCGACGGCCCGCCCGGCCCGGGCTAGCCCGGCCCGGCTCAGCAGGGGAGCGCGTCGGCCAGCAGCCGGGCGGCCGGGGCCAGGCCGGGCTGGCCGTCGCCGCTCAGCACCGTGATCACCACCTGGTCGGCGCCGGCCTCCAGGTGGGCGCTGACCCGTTCCCTGATGTCGCCGGCGGTGCCCCAGGTCACGAGGTCGTCCACCAGGCGGTCGCTGAGCGCGTCGACCTCGTCGGCGGTAAACCCCATGCGGGCGAAGGCGGCCCGGTACCCGCCGACCCCGGACAGGAACCGCAGCGGCCGCCGCGCCGTCTCCCGGGCCCGCGCCGGATCGGTGTCCAGCACGACCATCTGGTTGATGACCAGCGTGGACGACTCGCCCAGGATGCCCCGCGCCCACGCCGTGTAGGCGGGCGTGACCAGGAGCGCGATGGCCCCGGCGGCCCGCGCGGCGGCCAGCTCGAGCTTGCGGGGGCCGAGCGCGGCCAGGATCCGGGCGGCGGGCGGCACGGGCGGCTGCGCCCGGTCGAGGCGGTCCAGCCAGTCATTCAGCCCGGCCAGCGGGCGGGCCTGCTGCGGCCCGCCGAGGCCGACGATGAAGCGGCCGGGGAGCCGCCCGTGCAGCTCGGCCACGGCGCCGGGCTCGTAGTGGTCCACCGGGATGATGGCGGACCCGACCGGGACGGACGTGGTGGCCTCGATGACCGCGGCGAGCCGGTCAAGGCGGTCGATCTGCCCGCCCGGCAGCCAGATCGCACCGTACCCGAGGTCCTCCAGCTCGGCGGCCTGCTTGAGGTGGGAATCGTCGTCCGACACGTTCAGCGCGATGCCGATCGGGCCGATGCTCAGCTTGCTCATCTGGGCTCCCTTCCGGTTCAGCGCCCCGTTTCGAAAGGTAGGGCTTCAAGTGGGCTTGAAGTCAAGCGCGGCGCGGCATCCGCTCACTCTCGGCAATTCTCCCGCCTTTCCGGGCTACGCGGCACGCGTCCGTGTTTGGGGAAGGAGCTGCGGAAAGTCACGCAGAGCCTTAGAGTTATCACGTTAAGCTACGTTACTTACCGTGCATAGTGCGACGAATGGCCGGTGGCATGGTGATCGATACCGTCAGTCTGGTAGCCGTGGAGTACCCGCCCGCGAAGGCCGCCCGGCACGTGCTGGAGATGCTGTCCGCCGGCCGCGGCGCGCCCTCGGAGGAGCAGCGGCAGGCGTTAGTCACGGCGGTCAACGCGGTGGTGCAGGCGGCCGGCGCGGACCGTGAGCCGGCCGAGCTGGCCGAGTTCGTGAGCATGCTCAGCGGCGAGGGCGAGGCCGGCCGGGCCTCGCGCGCGCTGGACGTGGCCGCGGCCACCCGGGACCCCGGCGACCTGGCCAAGCTCGCCATCGGGCTGGGCGAGATCGACGGGCTGGCCGACGGCGACCTGGCCGGCACGCTGCTCGCCGCGGTGATCCGCCGCCGGCTGCCCGACGACGTGGCCGCCGCGGCGCGCGCGCTCGACGCGCGGCTGACCGGCCGGCTGCTGACCGGCGTGGCGCAGGCCGGGTGCGTGCCCGATGCGCTGCACGTCGTGCTCGCGCTGCGGGCGCGCGGCGACGACTTCCTGGCTGCCGAGCTGGCGGTCGCCGTGGCGGCCCGGCTCAGCCCGGCCGGGGTGGCCGAGTTCGTCCGCGGCCTGCGCGGCCACGAGGAGCACGCCATCGCGTGGGACGCCGTCACCGTCGCGCTCGGCCGGGACGTCCGCCAGGTCGCCGACATCGTCGCGATCTTCGCCGGCGACGAGCCGCAGTTCGCGGACGCCGTGCTGGAGGCGGCCGTGGCGGCGGTGGAGCCGGCCGAGCGGATCGTCCTCGCCGCCCTGCTGCGCGACGTCCTGCCGCCGGCGGTCGCCGCCGCCGTGTGGGCCGTGTGCAGCCGCGGCCTCGACGGGGCCACGCTGGTCCGGGCCTTCGACGCGCTGCGGCACCGCGCCGAGCCGTCCGGCCTGGCGCATTGCCTGCAGGAGGCGGTGGCCGCGCTGCCCGTCGGGCTCGTCGCCGACCTGGCCCGCAGCGCTCCTCGCTGGGTCGACGCGCGCGGCGTGCAGGACATGTTCCGGGCGCTCGCGCGATGCCGGCCCGTCGCGGACCTCGGCGAGCTGTCCGACCGCCTCCTGGACCACTCCGAGGGAGCGCTGGCCTGGCTCCTGCTGGACCTGGCCGTCGAGGTGGTGCCCGGCCGGGACGGCCGCGCTGATGCCGCGGAGCTCATCATCGCCCTGGCCCGCCTGGACCAGGCCCAGAAGCGGCGCGCCCGGATCGGCCGCCGGGACCCGTGGCGGTGGCGGGACCGCATCCCCGACGTGATCAGCGGCGTCGCGGCCCGGCGTGACCCGGCGCTCATCATGGGGATGATCGACCGGCTGGTCGAGGACCGCAGCTTCGCCGACTACGCCAAGGCGGTCCGGGCCGCCGTGGTCCGGAGCCTGGACGCGGCGCAGCTCGCCCGGCTGCCGCAGGCCGGTCCCCGCCCGCACCTGCCCGTGGTGCTGCAGATCTTCCGGCAGGCCGTGGTCAACCAGGACAAGGTCTCGCCGCGGGCGGTCCCCGGCCTGGTCGCCGCGCTGCGGTCGGCGGGCGCGACCGACGGCCAGCTCCGCGACCTGCTGGAGCACATCGGCTCGCATCCCTACCTGGACGGCGGGGCCATCGTCGGCGCCCTGCGCACGGCCGGCCTGGACGCCGACGCGCAGGTCGTCCGGCTGGCTCGGGGCCGCGTGCCCCGGTAAGGGGCTACCGGGCGCTCCGGTCGATCAGGGCCTGGACGCCGTCCAGGATGGCGTCCACGCCGAACAGGAACTCCTCCCGCTCGGCGAAGCCCGACGGGTCGTCGCCCAGGTCCCGGGCCCAGGCCAGCCGGTGCAGCCGGGGGTAGGTCGGCTCGTCGACCAGCTCCCGCAGCAGGGCCTCGTAGCTCCAGCCGGGCGGCGGCCCGCCCTCGCCCGGCGCCTCGCCCGCTGCGGCCGCCGCCTGCGCCGCGTCCCGCGCGGCGCGGGCCGCGTCGTTGGCCATCCGGGCCTCGCTGAGCGTGTAGGAGCTGATCAGCCCGATCACCCGCAGCTTGTCGGCATCGGCCAGGCCGGTCCCGTCCAGGGCCTCGAGCCCGAGCTCGACGAAGGCCAGCGAGTTGGGCGCCAGCGGCGGGGCGGCCATCGGCATCTGGGTGATCCACGGGTGCCGGTCGAGGATCTCGCGCTGGACGCCGGACCAGAACCGCAGCTGCGCCCGCCAGCCGTCGCCCTCCAGGACGAGCTGCTCGGCGTCCTTAGCGCTGGCGTTCCACATCAGCTGCAGCAGCTCGTCCTTGCTGGCCACGTACCGGTACAGCGCCATGGGGGTGAAGCCGAGCTCCTTGGCCACGCGCGCCATCGACAGCGCCTCGAGGCCCTCGCCGTCGGCGATCGCGATCGCGGCCCCGACGACGTCGTCGACCGACAGGCCCCGCTGGGGCCCCCGGCGGCCCGGCCCGCGCCGTCCCCACAGCAGGTCCAGGCCCGGCGGCAGCGGCGGGCCCGCGTCACTCGTCATCCGGCTTCCTCCATCAGGCCATCATCCCGCTTGACGACAACTGTGTACCCAACATACAGTTCGTGTATGCCATACACAGTAAATGCCTCGGGCATCAGCAAGTCCTTCGGCAGCCACCTCGCGCTCGATCACGTCGATCTTGCCATCGACGCCGGCTCGGTCTTCGCCCTGCTCGGCCCGAACGGGGCGGGCAAGACCACGATGGTCCGCATCCTCGCCACCCTGGTCCGCCCCGACCGCGGCACCGCCGTGGTGGCCGGCCACGACCTGCTGGCCGACCCGGTCGGCGTCCGCCGCTCGATCAGCCTCACCGGCCAGTACGCCGCCATCGACGACAAGCTCACCGGCCGGGAGAACCTGGAGATGATGGCCCGGCTGCTGCACCTGCCCCGCCGGGCGGCCGCGGCCCGCGCCGCCGAGCTGCTCGCCGCCTTCGACCTGGCCGACGCTCGCGACCGGCGCGCCGGGACCTACTCGGGCGGCATGAAGCGCCGCCTCGACCTGGCCATCACCATGATCGAGCGGCCGGCGCTGGTGTTCCTGGACGAGCCGACGACCGGCCTGGACCCGCGCAGCCGCGAGCAGGTGTGGGGGACGGTGCGCGACCTGGCCGACGACGGCGTGACGATCCTGCTCACCACCCAGTACCTGGACGAGGCCGACCAGCTGGCCGACGCGATCGCCCTGCTCGACCACGGCCAGGTGGTCGCCCGCGGCACGGCCGACGAGCTGAAGTCGAGCATCGGCACCGAGGTCGTCCGGCTCCAGTTCGGCGACGCCGACAGCTACGCGCGGGCGCTGCGCTGCTGCGAGCCGGTCCGCGCCGACCGCCGGCTGCGCATCCTGGAGGTCGCCTCGAACGGCTCGGCGGCCCAGGTCCGCGAGATGCTCGGCCACCTCGAGGCCGCGGGCGCGCCCGCCCTCAAGGTGTCCACCCACCGGCCGAGCCTCGATGACGTCTTCCTGTCCCTCACCGGCGACACCGCCCCGAAGGAGCTGGCCCGATGAGCCTCGCCTACGCCGTTTCCGATGCCCAGGTCATGGTCACCCGCTGCACCCGGCGCTCGCTGCGCGACCCGGAGGCATTCTTCACCGCCCTGATGCTGCCCATCGTGCTCATGCTGCTGTTCGTCTACGTCTTCGGCGGCGCCCTGCACACCGGGGTCAAGTACGTCGACTACGTCGTCCCCGGGCTGATCGTGCTGTGCGCCGGGTTCGGCGCGGGCACCACCGCGGTGGCCGTCGCGACGGACATGTCCAACGGCATCGTGGACCGGTTCCGGTCCATGCCGATCGCCAGCTCGTCGATCCTCGTCGGGCACATCTTCGCCAGCCTGGCCCGCAACCTGATCGCCACCGCCCTGGTGATCGGCGTGGGGCTGGGCATCGGCTGGCGGCCGGTCGCCTCGCCCGCCGCCTGGCTCGCCGCGGCCGGCATGATCGTGCTGTTCATCCTGGCCCTGTCCTGGCTCGCGGCCAGGATGAACATGCTGGCCCGCAGCGCCGAGGCGGCTAACGCGTTCACCTTCGTGCTCATGTTCATCCCGTACGTGAGCACCGCGTTCGTGCCCGCCGCGACCCTGCCCGGCCCGCTGCGCTGGGTCGCCGAGCACCAGCCGTTCACGCCGATCATCGAGACCATGCGCGGCCTGTGGATGGGGCACACCTCGACCGGCGCGCCGACCGGCCACGAGGCCTGGATCGCGGTCGCGTGCTGCGGCGTCATCCTGGCCATCGCGGCCGCCGGCGGGTCCTGGCTGTTCCGGCACCGGACGGCCGCCTGAATGCCCCGCCTGCCCGCGGGGACGGCCCGGCCCAGCCGGTAACGTGTCGGAAATGGAACACGTGCGACTGGGCCGGACCGGCCTGCAGGTCTCCCGGCTGTGCCTGGGGACGATGACATTCGGGCTCCAGTGCGACGAGCCGACTTCGGTGGCCATCCTCGACCGGGCGGCCGAGGGCGGCATCGACTTCCTGGACAGCTCCGACGCCTACCCGCTGGGCGGGGACCTGTCCACCCGCGGCGTCACCGAGGACATCCTCGGCCGCTGGCTCAAGGGGAAGCGCGACCGCTTCATCGTGGCCACCAAGTGCTTCGCCCCGACCGGGCCGGCGCCGTTCGACCGCGGCAACTCCCGCAAGCACATCATCTCCGCCGTCGACGCCTCGCTGCGGCGGCTGCAGACCGACTACATCGACCTGTACCAGCTGCACGGTTACGACCGCAGCACGCCGATCGACGAGAGCCTGGGCGCCCTCGACGACCTCGTCCGCCAGGGCAAGGTCCGCTACACGGGCGCCTCCAACTTCCTCACCTACCAGCTGGTGCGGGCCGTCGGCCGCAGCGAGACCCTCGGGATCACCCGGTTCGACTCCGTCCAGCCCCGGTACAACCTGCTGTTCCGCCAGATCGAGCGGGAGATGCTGCCGTTCTGCGGCGAAGAGGGCGTCGGCGTCATCCCCTACAACCCGATCGCCGGCGGCCTGCTGTCCGGCAAGCACGCCCGGTCGGCGCCGCCGCCGGACGGCACCCGGTTCACCCTCGGCACGGCCGCGGAGAACTACCAGAGCCGCTACTGGCACGAGCGCGAGTTCGACACCGTCGACGTCCTCCGCCCGCTGGCCGAGGAGGCCGGCGTGAGCCTGGTGACCCTCTCGGTCGCCTGCGGCCTGGCCCACCCGGCGATCACGGCGCCGATCATCGGCGCGAGCCGTCCCGACCAGCTCGATGCCAGCCTCGAGGCCGCCGGGTTCAAGCTCGACGCCGACCTCAAGCGCCGCCTCGACGAGGTCACCCGCGAGTACCGGATGGGCGACGCGCCGCGCTAGCGCCGGGCCGACGCGACCGCCGGCCCCGGCCGGCGCTCCGCCCCCGGCCGGGTGACCGGCCAGCAGCAGACGATGGCCACGGGAATCACGGTCACGGGCGTCGCCACGCGCGGGCCCGCGGCCGGCCCGGCGGTCCGCGCCGCGGCCGCGGCCTGCTCGGCCTGCTCGGCCGCCGTCCGGAGCTCGGCCAGGCGGCGGCGGGACGGCAGCAGGACGACCGCGACGATCACGCCCACCCCGAGCAGCCCGGCGGCGACCGCGAAGGCCCGGGTGTAGCCGTGGGTGGCCGCGATCGCGGGCGCCAGCGGGCTGGCGTGGTGCGCGACGAGGTAACCGGCTGTCGCGGTGAGCGCGATGGTGCTCAGCGCGGACGTCCCGATCGATCCGCCGACCTGCTGCATCGTGTTGACCAGTGCCGACGCCACGCCTGAGTCTTCGCGGCGGACGCCGGCCGTGGCCGTGTTGATGGCTGGGGAGAAGATCATGCCGAAGCCCAGGCCCATGACGAGGAGCGCGGGCAGGACGTGCGGCACGTAGCTGGACGTGACGGTGAGCCGGGTCAGGTAGACCATCGCTGCGGCGGCCAGCACCATGCCCGACGCGATCAGGACGCGCGGCCCGAGCCGGGGCAGCCCCACGATGCTGGAGACATTGGAGCTGAGCAGGATGCAGCCCACGAACGGCAGGAACAGCAGGCCGGAGGTGACCGGGCTGTATCCCTTGACCTGCTGCAGGTAGAAGGTCAGGAACAGGAAGACGCCGAAGATCGCGATTCCGGCCAGGCCGACCGAGGCGTAGGCGCCGCCCCGGGTGCGGTCCCTGATCACTCGCAGCGGCAGCAGCGGATGGCTGACCCGCTGCTCGGCCAGCACGAATCCGGTCAGCAGGAGCACGCCGCCGACCAGGCAGCCGATGGTCACCGGCCCGGCCCAGCCGGCCGTCTCAGCGTGGGAGAAGCCGAACACCAGCAGGAACAGGCCGGACGAGGCCAGCACGGTGCCGGGCCAGTCCATCCGCGGCCGGGTGTCCGGCGCGCTGCTGCGCAGGTAGGCCAGGGCGCCGGCGATGGCGATGGCGGCGAAGATCAGGTTGACATACAGGGTGTACCGCCACGAGAGGTACTGGGTCAGCACCCCGCCGAGGATCAGGCCCACCGCGCCGCCGCCCGCGGCGACGGAGCCGAAGACCCCGAACGCCTTCCCGCGCTCGCGCGGGTCCCGGAACGTGCTGACCAGGGTGCCCAGCGCGGCCGGAGCCAGGATGGCGCCAAACGCGCCCTGCAGGGTCCGGGCCGTCACCAGCATCTCGAACGAGGTGGCCGCCCCGCCGATGGCCGAGGAGACAGCGAAGCCGGCCAGGCCGGTGATGAACACCCGCTTGCGGCTGAACATGTCGCCCAGCCGGCCGCCCAGCAGCAGCAGGCTGCCGAAGGCCAGGGCGTAGGCCGTCACCACCCACTGCCGGTCGCTGTTGGGGAACCCCAGCGCCTGCTGGGCGGACGGCAGCGCGATGTTCACGATGGTGGCGTCCAGGACCACCATCAGCTGGGCGATGGCCACCACGACCAGGACCATCCAGCGCCGGTCGGCGGGCGCGGCGGGCTGGAGTTCCCCGCCGGAACCTGATGCGGTAACTGGCTCGGCCACGTGACCCCCCGGTCGGCAAATGTCCGTTTAGGTACGGAGCGCTACCGAGGTCCGGGGCAGCGATTGCCAGCCCTGCTGCCGGTCGCTGACAATGGTGCTGCGATGGCCGCCGAGCGCCACCACCATCACGGCCACCTTAGGCACGCCCGGCCGGCTCCGTCCACCGCCGGGCCCTATCCCGGACGGCGGCCGGTGTCCGGCGGGCCCGGGTAGTGCGGGTCATGCTCAACCGGGCCCGGCGGGCTGGGCTCGTGCTCGTGCTCGTGCCGGGCGAGGACCGCGATGGAGGCGAGGATGCCGGTGTCCCGGTCGCCGACCAGTTCCCAGGCGCGGGCGATTCCGACCAGTACCGAGGTGACCAGCGCATAACTGATGTTCTCGACCAGATGGATGCTGTCTGGGCGGATCAGGACGACAATGCCGTACCCGAGCTCGGTGCCGAAGATCAGCAGCAGGAGGACGATGAGCCCCGTCTGCCCGAGCCGCAGGCCCGTGGTGGCCCGGCTGGTGAAGATGGTCCGCAGCGAGGCGGCGGTGAAGAACAGGCCGATGATGCCCAGGACCACCGCCGGATACCCGATGTTGGTGCCCGGCACGAGCCCGAAGAGCGAGACGGCCAGGGCGTTGACGAAGGCCAGCAGCGCGGCGGCCGCCCGGACCTGCTGGATGACGGCCCGGCCCTCCTGCCCGTCCGGCCGCCGTGCCACCGACAAGGCGACGAACAGCAGGCCCGTCAGGGACCCCGCCGACGCGGCGATGGCCGCCATGAAATCCCGGAAAGCCCCGACTATCACCGCGTCACAGTACCGGCGCGCCTGGTCGTGGTCGATGCCCGGCCGCGCGTTGCGTGCCCCGGCCGTCTAGCGTTGCCCCATGCCCATGAAGCTGGTGCTCGTCGTCCGGACTGACCTGGGCATGGGACGGGGCAAGATCGCGGCCCAGGCCGCGCACGCGGCGGTGGCCGCCACGCTGGCCGGCCTGGGCGGTCCCGACCTGGCCGCCTGGCTGCGAGACGGGCAGCCCAAGGTGGTGCTGCGCGTGCCGGGGCCGGCGGAACTGGACGAGATCGCCGCGCAGGCCCGGGCGGCCGGGCTGCCGGTCGAGATCATCCGGGATGCGGGCCGCACTCAGCTGGAGCCCGGCACGACCACCTGCTGCGCAGTCGGCCCAGCCGAGGCCGCCCGCATCGACGCCGTTACCGCCGCGCTGTCGCTGCTGTAGCGTCGTCGCCTGCTGCTCTGTCCGGCCGCCCGCTCAGGAGCTGAGGGCATCGCGGGACAGCGGCCAGCTCAGGCGCAGCATCCCGCCCGGGGCCAGCTCGGCCCAGGTGGCGCTGAGGTGCCGGGTCCCGGCGATGGCCAGGGCGATGGCGGTGTCATCCACCCGCCCGAGCAGGCAGGTGACCCGCTGCTCGTACTCAGGGTCCGGGCCGGGCAGCCCCTCCCGCAGGCGGGCGCGGACGCCGTCCGGCGTATCGGCGCCATCCTGCCACCGGTTCATCACTGCGTTGGTCGCGGCCTTTGCGACCCGGTGACCGGTCCAGTTGCGCGCGGCGAGCTCGTCCAGCGGCACGTCGGTGACCAGGCGCGCTCGGCGGCCGTGGCTCCGGGTCCGGGCCCGGTTCGCGGCGCGGAATCCGCCCTCAGCCAGCACTCCCCACAGCCCGTCCGGCAGGCCGAACACCGACTCGACGACCAGGTGCGGCAGGTCATGGACCACGTGGACGGCCGCCTGCCAGCCCCGGCCGTCGGCCAGCGCCAGCCAGGTCCGGTCGAGGGCAGCGGTCTCGCCCTTCACCAGAGTGATCTCGGCCACGGCGCCAGTCTGCCCGATCGGGATATGGTCCGGCCATGACGATTGTTCCCGACGCCAAGGACTGGACCTGGGTGCTCAAGCGGCCCTGCCCCGAGTGCGGCCTGGATACCCGCGGCCTCGCCCGCGAGGACGTTTCCGTGATGCTCCGCGCCAACGCCCGGGCCTGGCCGGCCGTGCTGGCCGCGCCCGGCGCCGGGGACCGCCGGGAGCCGGGCACCTGGTCGCCGCTGGAGTACGGCTGCCACGCGCGGGACGTGTTCCGGCGGTTCGACGGCCGGCTGGTCCTGATGCTCACCGAGGACGGCCCGCTGTTCCCCAACTGGGACCAGGACGCCACCGCCGTCGCCGACCGCTACGCCGAGCAGGACCCCGCCACCGTCGCGGCAGAGCTGCTCACCGCCGCGGGCACCCTGGCCGACCGGTTCGACGGCGTGTCCGGGGACCAGTGGCAGCGGACCGGCGCCCGCAGCGACGGCGCGGAATTCACGGTTGAGACCTTCGCCCGGTACTTCATCCACGACCCGGTCCATCACCTCTACGACGTCACCGGCACCCCGGCCGCCTAGCGGCCTGAGGTCAGGCGGTCACAGCGTGATCAGCCGGAGCGACGGGTCCAGAGCCCGCAGGTCGCCGGGATCGCTCGTGACGACCGGCTGGCCGCTGCGGCGCGCGCAGACCACAACGTGGGCATCGGCGATGTCCGAGGTTCCGCTGGCCGCCAGCAGTCGGCCCACGTGGGTCGCGTCCACCCGGCCGAGGTCGATGACGTCGGTCGCGGGCTGGCGGATCAGGCGGGCGAGCCGGGCCTGCCGCTCAGGACGCCGGATGGCCTGGGCCAGGACGGTGGCCGGAACCGTAACCCGGGCTCCTGTCTCCCGCGCGCGGGCCAGGAGGACGACCACGCGGCGGTCGTCCCGGTCGAGGGCAATCAGCCCGCCTGCGTCGAGAGTCACGCCTGCCATCAGGCGGCCGGCCTCGCCGGCCGGGTGGTGCCCAGTACGTCGTCGGCCCAGGCGCGCTCGTCATCCGACAGCCCGCCGCCGGTCTGCCGCAGCGCCTCGGCGAGCATTGCCCCCCACCCGGCCACGTCGTCCAGGGCGACCGCGACGGCGTGCTGCACGAAGCCGGACACGCTCGGTGCTGCCTGCGCCCGTACCAGAGAGCGGATCTGATCGAGCTGAGCCTCATCGAGGGTGATGGTGATCTTCTTCGTGGCCATACCAGATACCATACCAATGGTGGTTCGGAAAATAACGTCCGCCCGACCGAGAGATCCGGCGCCGCGTCTCGTCATACCTGCCGTAAGCCCGCATCGACGGCAGGAGGAACTCTCATGGCAAGCCCGGTGGTTCATTTCGAGATCCGGTCGGCTGACCCGGACGCAACGCGCGAGTTCTACGGGAAGCTGTTCGGCTGGACCTATCCCGACGGCGGCATGCCCGGCTACACCTACGTGGACACGGGGGTGGAGGGCGGCGTGCCGGGGGGCGTCAGCCCGCTGCAGGGCGGCGGTCCCCTCGTGACGTTCTTCGTCGGCGTCGCCGACGTCGCCGCTACGCTGGACGCCGCGGTTGCCCAGGGCGGCCGGATCGTCCAGCCCGCGACCTCGGTGCCCGGCGTGACCTTCGGCCTGCTGGCCGACCCGCAGGGCCAGATCGTCGGCCTGGCCAGCGCGGACGCCTGACCGGCGGCTGGGACGAGCCGCCCGCGAGCCAGGGCACCTGCCGAAGCGGAAGGGTCTGTGATGACTGCTCCAGCCGACTCGGGTGACCTGCTCGCGCGGGCGGTCGCCGGTGACGACGCCGCCTTCGCCGGCCTGGTCCGGGCCTACGAGCGGCCGGTGTTCCGGCACTGCTACCGCATGCTGGGATCGGGCCCCGACGCCGAGGACGCCGTTCAGGACACGCTCGAGCGCGCCTGGCGGCGGCTCCCGACCTACGACGGCTCCGGGCCGCTCGGCGCCTGGCTGCACCGGATCGCGACCAACGTCTGCCTCGACACGCTGCGGAGCAGCCGGGCCCGCCGCAGCCCGGCCGGCTACGGGCCGCCCGTGGCGGCCGGCGCCATGCCGGGCCCGCCCGACATGGAGGTGACGTGGGTCGAGCCGGTCAGTGACACCGATCTCGGCGGGGCCGCCGACCCGCAGGAGACGGTGGTCCGGCGCGAGCAGGTCAGCCTGGCCTTCGTCGCCGCCCTGCAGCGCCTGGCCCCGCGCCAGCGCGCGGCCCTGCTGCTGCACGACGTGCTCGGGTTCAGCCACCGGGAGACCGCCGACGTGCTCGCCGTCAGCCTGCCCGCCGTCAACAGCCTGCTGTCCCGGGCCCGCGACACCGTCCGGGCCAGCTCCGGTGCCCCGGTGCCCGAGGTCACCAGCCCGCAGGTCCGCGAGCTGCTCGACCGCTACGTCCGGGCCTGGCAGCTCGCTGACATCGACGGTTTCGTGCAGCTCGTCGCCGAGGACGTCCGCTTCTCGATGCCGCCGATGAGCGCCTGGTTCGACGGCCGGGAGGCCGCGGCCCGGTTCATCGAGAGCGCCATCTTCGCCGCCGCCCGCCCGCACGGGGTCACGCTGCGGGCCGGCTGGTGCAACGGGCAGCCGGCCTTCGCCACCTACGAGCCCGACGGAGCGGGCCGCCTGGCCGCCACCGGCCTGCAGCTCCTCCAGCTCGGCGAGGTGGGCGGCCAGCCGCTGATCACCGCGCTCGTCTCCTACCGCGACCCGGGCCTCGCCGCCCGCTGCGGCCTGCCCGCGATCCTGCCCTGACCGCCCCCCGGCCACGCGGAGACCGCCGCCAGGCCGGCCAGGGCCAGGCAGGCCGGCGAGTACACCCGGCGGTCGAGCCGGGTGAACCGCGCCGACACCGAGCCCGGCGCCACCAGCGCGGTCCGGCCGGCCAGGCCCAGGGCGCCCCGGCCCGCGAGCACCGCCGCGGCGCCGCCGACGCCCGCCCGGCGCACGCCGGGATGCCCGGACGGCCAGCCCGCGACCAGCGCGCTGGCGGCGGCCAGCGCGGCGCTGACCGCGAAGCAGGCCGCCGGGCCGGGTACCTCGGCCGTCCCGGCCACGGCGTCCGCCAGCGCCGCCCGGTCCGGGAACGGCCACGCCCGCCCCGCGCCCCACGCCGCGTGCAGGCCGGCCACGGCCAGCAGCGCGCCGCTCGCCGCGGCCGCCGCCGCCCGACGCATCACCATCCCGTCACGCTACCGTCCGCCGATCGGCCCGTGATCCGGCCCGGAGCCCCGCGGCCTGAAGGGCCGGCCGGGCCGGGACTTACGATCAACGACATGGCACATGACGTAAGCGGGCTGATCACGCCCGAGCGGCGAGAGCTCATCGACCTCGGAACGGCGACGCTGGGGGAAAGCGGCGCCACCGCGCTGAGCGCCCGGATCCGGCCGATGTGGAAAGGCGCCGCCTTCGCGGCCCCGGCGATGACGGCGTCCTGCGCCGACGGCGACAACCTGGCGCTGCACGTGGCGCTGGCCAGGGCCGCGCCCGGGGTGGTGCTGGCCGCGGCCTTCGCCGGCGATGCGGTCCGCGGGAACTGGGGCGAGGTGATGACGACCGCGGCCGAGGTGGCGGGCGTGGCGGCGCTGGTGATTGACGGCGCGGTCCGGGATGTCGCGGCGATCGAGGACCACGGCTTCCCGGTGTTCGCCCGGGGCGTCGCGCTGCCCGGCGCCGCGAAGGACGGCCCCGGCGCGGTCCAGGTGCCGGTCATGCTCGGCGACGTGCTGGTCCGGCCGGGGGACTGGCTGGTCGGTGACGCGGACGGGGTCGTGGTCATCGCCGCCGAGCAGCTGGCGCAGGTCCGGGCCGCGTCGGCCCGCCGGGCCGAGCAGGAGGCGGGCTACTTCACCGCGCTGCGCGGGGGAGCCACCACGGTGGACGCGTTCGCGCTCGACGTCAGCTCCATCGCGGGCGCCTAGCCCGGCCTGGCGATACTGGCAGACAGCCACGAGAGAGGGGCGCTCCATGATCAAGACCCTGCGGTCCGTGATGCAGTTCCGGCCGGTGGAGCTGGATCCGGTGGAGCGGCGGCTCAGCCGGGCCGCGAGCGTCGCCGACCTCCGCGCGATCGCCCGGCGGCGGCTGCCCGGCGGCGTGTTCGACTACATCGACGGGGGAGCGGAGGACGAGCTGTCGCTGCGCCGCAACGTCGCGGCGTTCCGGCGCGCGGAGCTCGTGCCCCGGGTGCTGCGCGACGTCTCCGGCATCGACCTGTCCGCCACGCTGCTCGGCCGGCAAGTGCCCATGCCGCTGGTGGTCGCGCCGACCGGGTTCACCCGGATCGCCAGCCCCGGCGGCGAGCTCGACGTCAGCCGGGCCGCGGCCCGGGCCGGCCTGCCGTACACGCTGTCGACCATGGCGACGCGGTCGATCGAGGAGGTGGCCGCGGTCAGCCGCGGCCCCAAGTGGCTGCAGGTCTACGTCTGGCGCGACCGCGGCCTGGTCAAGGAGCTGCTGAGCCGGGCCGCGCAGGCCGGCTACGAGGCCATCGCCATTACCGTCGACACGGCCGTGCTCGGCCGCCGCGAGCGCGACGTCCGCCGCGGCTTCACCATGCCGCCGCAGCTCGGCCCGGGCACCCTGATCGACGGGCTGCTGCACCCGGGCTGGACGTGGGCCTTCGCCCGGGCCGAGCCGATCACCTTCTCGAACGTGAGCGGGAGCAGCGCGCCCGCCGACGGCCGGGCGGTCAACCTGGCCGAGTACACCAACTCCCAGTTCGACCCGGCGCTGTCCTGGCGCGACCTCGACTGGTTCCGGGCGCAGTGGGACGGGCCCATCGTCCTGAAGGGAATCCAGAGCGTGGCGGACGCCCGGCTAGCCGCGGACGCGGGCGTCGAGGCGATCGCGCTGTCCAATCACGGCGGGCGGCAGCTGGACGGATCGCCCGCCATCCTCGAGCTCGTGCCGCCGGTCGCCGACGCGGTCGGGGACCGGGTCGAGATCATCTGCGACGGCGGCGTCCGCCGGGGCAGCGACATCGTCAAGGCGATCGCGCTCGGCGCCCGGGCCTGCATGGCCGGGCGGGCGTTCCTGTACGGGCTGGGCGCCGGCGGGGAGCGGGGGGTCGACAAGGTCGTGGCGCTGCTCGAGGCGGACATGCGCCGGACCATGGCGCTGACCGGCAACCGCCAGCTCAGCGACCTGGGGCCGGAGCTCATCCGCTGGCGCTCGCACTAGCGCGCCCCAGGCCAGCCAGCCGCCGAAGGCCAGCCCGGCCAGCAGGTAGCTGTTGCCCGCGACCGTCTCCAGCCCGTGGAAGCCGAGCCCGTGGTGCGGCGTCCACCACGGCAGGGCCACGGCGAACAGCAGCGCCCCGCCGGCCGCGGCCCGCCGGTGCCCGGTACGGATCAAGACGGCCAGGGCCGGGATGATCCACACCCAGTGATGGCTCCACGAGATGGGCGACACCACCAGCCCCGTGATGCCGGCCGCCGCGGCGCCGCCCAGCCAGTCACCGCGGCGGGCCAGCGCGGCGGCCGTGGCCAGCCCGATCGCGCCGGCCGTGAGCGGCAGGACCAGGTACCAGCCCGGCACGTGGCCGACCCCGCCGGCGATCCGGCTGACCGCGCCGTACAGGGACTGGTTGCTGATGTAGGGCGCGTAGACGCGCCTGACGTCGTAGAACAGGCGCGTCCAGTACAGGCGGGAGGCATGCGGGGCGATGAGGTACCCGGCCAGCCCGCAGCCGGCGAAGGTGGCGGCGGCGACGGCCGCCGCCCTGGTCCGCCGGGCCAGCAGGAAGAAGACCACGAAGATGGCGGGCGTCAGCTTCATCGCCGCCGCCAGCCCGACGCCGATCCCGGCGGCCCGCCCCGACGCGGCCCGGCGGACGTCGGTGAGCACGAGCGCCAGCAGGAACAGGTTGACCTGGCCCAGGTAGAGCGTGTGGTACACCGGCTCGAGCAGCAGGCTGCCGCCCGCGGCGGCGGCCAGCATCCGGGCCTGCGCCGGCCGGCCGGGCGGCCAGTAGCCGGCCAGCTCCAGCGTGATCCGGGCCGACCAGGCCAGGGCCGTGACCGACGCCAGCTCCCACGCCACCTGAACCACGACGGCGGGCAGCGCGGCCAGAGGCGCGAACACGGTGGCCGCGAACGGCGGGTAGGTGAACCAGTTCCGGTGCGCCTGGACGAGGTACAGCCGGGCGTCGTGGCCGACCGCGCGGCCGCCCCACAGGTAGATGCTCAGGTCCAGCGGGTGAAACTGGATCGCGTACCAGACCAGCACGGCCAGCGCCGTGGCGAGCGCGGCCCAGACGGCCCGCGGCTTCAGCTTTATCGTGTTGTCTTCCACGGCCGCCACGGTTCCGCAGGGCAGCGGGCGCCCGCATCGGGCCGCGGGTCCCGGTTCCCCCCTACTCCGGTAGCCGGGGACCTGCGCCGCGGGACCGAGGGCGCACCGGCCCCGCCGGGCTCAGGGCCGGATCTCGCCGGACCCGCGGGGGATGAACCGGGTGCTCAGGTGGATGCGCTGGGTCGGCCCGTCGTCCCCGCCGATCCGGCGGAAGAGCAGCTCGGCCGCGGCCCGGCCCATGCTCGCCGCGTCCTGCGCGACCACCGTGATGCCCGGCGTCAGCATGTCGGCCAGCTCGAAGTCGTCGAAGGCCACCAGGGCCGGCGACGCGCCGCCGCGCCCGCGGGCCGCGCGCAAGAACATCATCGTGATGCGGCTGTTGCCGGTGAAGAACGCGGTCGGCGGGTCCGCCGCGCCGAGCATCCGAGCCACGGCCGCGCAGACGGTGTCGTCAGTGGGCCGCTCCATCTCCACCAGGCTCGGGTCGACGGGGATCCCCGCGCCCGCCAGCGCCTCGGTATAGCCGCGCAGCCGCTCGGTCGCGGTAAAGATCTCGGCCGTGTCGCCGATGAAGCCGATCCGCCGGTGCCCGAAGCCGACCAGGTGCGCGACCCCGTCGCGGGCGCCGTCGACATTGTCGGCCAGGATCGTGTCGGCATCGATGCCGCGCGCCGGCCGGTCCACGAATACCGTCGCCACGCCGGCCTGAATATCCGGCAGCAGGTACCGCTGGCTGTGCGCCGCCGGGACAATGATCAGCCCGTCCACCCGGCGGGCGGAAAACGCGCGGACGACCTTATGCTCTCGCGCGGGATCCTCGCCGGAGGAGGCCGTCATCAGGATAGATCCATTTGCCAGCGTGACGGCCTCGACGGCCCGCGTGAGCGTGGACTGAAATGGCTCGGCGATATCTTCCAGCACCAGTCCGACGCTCGCAGAAAGGCCCTGGCGCAGCATCGCGGCGCTGTCATTACGGCTGAATCCGAGTTCCGCGATGGCCGCGACGATAACGCGCTCGGTCTCCGGGCGGACGTATTCTCCGTTGACCACCCGGGAAACGCTCTTGATGCCGACGCCCGCTTTCGCGGCCACGTCGCGCATCGTCGGCCGGGCCGCGCCGCGGCGCGCGGCGCGCGGCTCCGCGTCCCCGGCGGCCCGGCGCCGGGGTCCCCGCCGGCTTTCGGCTGCTTCGTCATTGGCCATAGCGCTTAGACCTTACCTGCACAGACAACGTTGTCCAGATCTGGGGTCACAAGCAACAAGCCGGCCGACTGTCGGCCGGGGTGAAGCGAAGCTTCAGCACTCTCCCTCAGCGGCCCCGGAGACCGCCCGGAGACCGCCCGGAGACCGCCCGGAACCCGCCGGAGCCCGCCGGAGCTCGCCCGGAGACCGCCCGCCGCGGCCCGGCCGAGCCCGGCCCGGCACCCCTGCCAGCCACGCGGCCAGAAGGATACTAGCCGTTTCAGCACGAGAGTTAACACTTTCGTAACGTTCCGGCAACGGTTTGCGACCGTTCCGCGACCCTTCCCGGGCGGCCCTGCCTGCGGAGATGTCGGAACGGTCCGGATCCTTTCCGCCAAGATCGGACGAAGTATTGACATGGGTGATCGGTCGGGTTCACAGTGTGCGGACAACGATGTCCGCAGAATGGCTAGCACGGGAGTCTGAGGGACAGCTGAGGTCCGGTAGGGGCGTTCTCAAGGAGGAACAATGCCGATCCGCCGAAGAAGGCGCAGCGGGATCGCGCTGCTTTCCGTCGTCGCCGTGAGCTCGCTCGCGGCAGCCGCATGTTCGAGTTCGGGTTCCTCCGGTACCTCCGCGAACGGAGTGACCACGATTACCGTGGCGGTCACCGCCAACCCGCTGATGACAACTATCGAGCAGCTCACGCCTAAGGGCTTCGAGGCCAGTCACCCGAAGATCAAGGTGAAGTTCGTCACCTACGACGAGAACACCGAGCGTGCCAATGTCGAGAAAGACGTCGCCGCCGGGGGCGGCCAGTACGACGTCGTGATGCTCGGCCCGAACGACATCGCGTCGTGGGCCAAGAACGGCTGGATCAGCGACCTCTCGTCTGATGCCAGCAAGGACGCGAGCTACGACGTCGCCGACATTCTGCCGCCCATCCGGACGGCGCTGTCGTCGAACGGGAAGCTTTACGCCGTCCCGTTCTACGCCGAGTCCTCATTCATGATGTACAACAAGGCGATGTTCGCCGCGGCCCATGTCACCATGCCGGCCAACCCGACCTGGACGCAGATCGCGGCCCTCGCCGACAAGCTGAACAACCCGTCGCAGGGCGTGGCCGGAATCTGCCTGCGCGGCCTGACCGGCTGGGGCGACAATCTCGCCTCCCTCGACACCGTCATCAACACCATGGGCGGCTCGTGGTTCAACACCAAGTGGGACGCCCAGCTCACCTCGCCGGCCACCGAGCGGGCCGTCAGCTTCTACGTCAACCTGGTGAAGAAGGACGGCGAGAAGGGCGCCGGCAACGACAGCTTCAACCAGTGCCTGCAGATCATGGAGCAGAAGAAGGCGGCCATGTGGTACGACGCCACGGTCGCGGCCTCGACGCTCGATGCCTCGCCGAGCCCGGTCGCCGGCGACCTCGGCTTCGCGCCCGCCCCGGTCGACAAGACCAAGTCCTCGGGCTGGCTGTGGAGCTGGGCCCTGGCGCTGGAGGGCGCCTCCAAGAACAAGTCCGCGGCGTGGCAGTTCATGTCCTGGGCGACGTCCAAGCAGTACATCGCCTACGACGCCGGCAAGAACGGCTGGGCCGCGGTCCCGCCGGGCACCCGCACCTCGACCTACCAGAACCCCGCCTACCAGGCGGCCGCCAAGGACTTCGCGGCGCTGACCCTGCAGGAGATCAACTCGGTCAACGTGAACCAGCCCGGCCTGAACCCGCAGCCGGCCCCCGGCGTCCAGTACGTCGGCATCCCGCAGTTCGAGGAATTCGGGCAGCAGGTGTCGGCCGAGATAACAGCGGCCATTGACGGACAGGAAACCGTGTCCGCGGCCCTGCGCAAGAGCCAGTCGATCGCTCAGCAGGCCGTCATCCAGGCCGGCCTCAAGAAGTAACCCTGAGCCCGTGGCCCCGCGGCGGTCAGTGCGCCCGCCGCGGGGACCACGGGGCACGGGGGACATGGCACCGACGGGAGGACACCCGAAGTGGCTAACGTGATCGAATCGGCGCCCGCCGTCCGCAGCCGGGCAGGCACCAGGCGAGCCGGCCAGCCCGGCGCCGGGTCGTGGATCCGCCGGGTGCCGCTGGTCCCGGCCCTGGTCTTCATGTTCCTGGTGACCCAGATCCCCTTCATCCTGACGCTTTACTACAGCTTCCAGCGGTACAACCTGAACTTCCCGACGGCGCCGCGGGACTTCCCGACGGTGTGGAACTACGAGCAGATCTTCGGCGACCACATCTTCCGGACCGCGGTGCTCAACACCGTGCTGCTGACGGTCGTCCCGGTGGTCGCCTCGATCGTGTTCGGCGTCGGCATCGCGCTGCTGCTCAACCGGTACGTGTTCGGCCGCGGCTTCCTGCGCACGCTGATCATCAGCCCGTTCCTGGTCATGCCGACCGCGGCCGCGCTGGTGTGGAAGTTCACCATCCTGGACACCACGTTCGGCATCCTGAACTGGTTCCTGCGGCCGTTCGGCCTGGGCAGCGAGAACTGGATCGGGCAGCACTCCCAGATCACCATCATCACGTTCCTGACCTGGCAGTGGACCCCGTTCATGGTGCTGCTGGCGCTCGCGGGCCTGCAGAGCCAGGGAGAGGACCTGCTGGAGGCGGCCCGGGTCGACGGCGCCGGCACGCTCGCGATCTTCCGGAAGCTGACCCTGCCCCAGCTGCGGCCCTACATCGAGCTCGGCGTCCTGCTCGGCTCCATCTACATCGTGCAGGCCTTCGACTCGATCTACATCATCACCCAGGGCGGCCCGTCCACCGACACCACCAACCTGCCGTATTACATCTACCAGACCGCCTTCCAGGCCTACGACATCGGCCGCGCGTCGGCCATGGCCGTCATCGTGGTCATCGCGACCATCCTGATCGCGACCTTCGCCCTGCGCGCCGTGTCCAGCCTGTTCAGCAGCGAAGGGATGGCCGGCCGATGAAGCGCCAGACGCGGAGCCTGGCCGACCGCCAGGCCACCCCCCTCACCCGGCTGCTCCTGGGCCTGCTGACCTGGATCGTCGTCCTGGTCTTCTTCTTCCCGGTGCTCTGGATGGCTCTCACCGGCCTCAAGACCGAGCCCGACGCCGACACGAGCAGCCCGCACTTCATCTTCAAGCCGACCTTCGCCGAGTACGCCTCCGTCTGGAAGGGCGCCGGCGGCCTGAACAGCCTGCCCAGCTATCTCGAGCACTCCGTCTTCATCACCATCTCCTCGACGCTGATCGTGCTCCTCCTGGCCCTGCCCGCCGCCTACGCGCTGTCGATCCGGCCGGTGACCAAGTGGCGGGACGTGCTGTTCTTCTTCATCTCGACCAAGATGCTGCCCGTGGTGGGCGCCATCATCCCCCTCTACGTGATCGCGCGGGACCTGCACTGGCTCGACCGCGTGCAGACGCTGGTCATCCTGTACGCGGCCATGAACCTGCCCATCGCGGTGTGGATGCTGCGCTCGTTCCTGCTGGAGATCCCCCGGTCGGTGATCGAGGCCGCCTGGGTCGACGGGGCGGGCCTGATCCGGCAGATGCGGTCGGTCATCTTGCCCATCATCAGCCCCGGGCTGGCCGCCACCGCGCTGATCTGCTTCATCTTCGCCTGGAACGAGTTCTTCCTGGCTGTTAACCTCACCACCGTCAACGGTGCCACCGTGCCCATCTACCTGGTCGGGTTCGTCCAGCCGGAAGGGCCGTTCCTGGCGCACCTGTCCGCCGCCGCGACGATCGCCTGCCTGCCCGTGCTGATTGCCGGCTGGGCCGCGCAGGACAAGCTCGTCCGCGGCCTGTCCATGGGCGCGGTGAAGTAGTCATGCGAGCAGCAGTGATCGAGGGCGTCGGCCGGGTCGCCGTGACCGATGTGCCCGAGCCGGAGCCCGGCCCGCGGGACGTGCTGGTGCAGGTGGCCGCGTGCGGCATCTGCGGCACCGACCTGCACATCCTGGGCGGCGACGTACCGGCCGTCACACCGGGACGCATCCTCGGCCACGAAGCGGTCGGCACCATCGTGGACGTCGGCAGCGGCGTCAACACTCTCGCCCCCGGCGACCGTGTGCTCGCTTCTTGCATTACGGCCTGCGGCACCTGCCGCTACTGCCGCGCGGGCAGCTACGGCCAGTGCCTCGGCGGTGGCGGCTGGATCCTCGGCCACAAGATCGACGGCGTGCAGGCGGAGTATGCGCGGCTGCCGTTTGCGGATCTGTCGACGTACAAGTTGGCCACAGCTGTACGG